>ERZ1023183.2-NODE-2-length-252456-cov-8.009778_pt1 | contig 252456 bp, 215 predicted proteins | sample MGYA00521095_ERZ1023183 | MGnify/ENA primary metagenome ERZ1023183 (study PRJEB32759, sample SAMN07749889) | skin metagenome | biome: transportation; feature: city; material: polyester macromolecule | host: Homo sapiens | place: Hong Kong:TW line | collected... | reverse complement strand
GAATTTCGCTACCTTAGGACCGTTATAGTTACGGCCGCCGTTTACTGGGACTTCAGTCAGAAGCTCTCACTTCTTCATTTAATCTTCCAGCACCGGGCAGGCGTCACACCCTATACGTCCACTTGCGTGTTTGCAGAGTGCTGTGTTTTTAGTAAACAGTCGCAGCCACCTATTCTCTGCGGCCTACCTACGCTCAGATTGCCTAAATCTTTCACCTAAATAGGCACACCTTCTCCCGAAGTTACGGTGTCATTTTGCCGAGTTCCTTCTCCTGAGTTCTCTCAAGCGCCTTAGAATTCTCTTCCTGCCCACCTGTGTCGGTTTGCGGTACGGTTATTTAATAGCTACTACTTAGTGGCTTTTCCTGGAAGTTTGGATTCAGCTACTTCGACCCCTTAGGGCCTCCCCTTCACACCTTAGTACTCAGTACCCGGATTTGCCTAAGTACCTTACCTACATGCTTGGACAATCTATTCCAACAGATTGATAACCTATCCTTCTTCGTCCCCACTTCGCTTACTATTAAAAAGTACGGGAATATTAACCCGTTTCCCATCAGCTACGCATTTCTGCCTGACCTTAGGGGCCGACTTACCCTACGCCGATTAACGTCACGTAGGAATCCTTGGGCTTTCGGCGAACGAGCTTTTCACTCGCTTTATCGTTACTCATGTCAACATTCGCTCTTCTGATACCTCCAGTAAACTTCTCAGTCTACCTTCTCTGGCCTACAGAACGCTCCCCTACCATGCAATTACTTGCATCCGCAGCTTCGGTTATCAGTTTTAGCCCCGTTACATCTTGCGCGCAAGACGACTCGACTAGTGAGCTATTACGCTTTCTTTAAATGATGGCTGCTTCTAAGCCAACATCCTAGCTGTCTTCGCCTCCTCACTTCGTTTTCCACTTAACTGATTATTTGGGACCTTAGCTGGCGGTCTGGGTTGTTTCCCTCTTGACACTGGACGTTAGCACCCAATGTCTGTCTCCTAAGTATCTACTTCACGGTATTCTGAGTTTGCCATGGGTTGGTAAGTCGCATTGACCCCCTAGCCATAACAGTGCTTTACCCCCGTGAGTATCCCCTTAAGGCACTACCTAAATAGTTTTCGGGGAGAACCAGCTATCTCCGAGTTTGTTTGGCCTTTCACCCCTATCCACACCTCATCCTCTAATTTTGCAACATTAGTAGGTTCGGACCTCCAGTCAGTGTTACCTAACCTTCATCCTGGACATGGATAAATCACTCGGTTTCGGGTCTACATCAATCAACTATCGCCCTATTCAGACTCGGTTTCCCTACGCCTCCCCTACCTGGTTAAGCTTGCTAATCAATGTAAGTCGTTGACCCATTATACAAAAGGTACGCAGTCACGCTTTTGCGCTCCCACTGTTTGTATGCATCAGATTTCAGAATCTTTTCACTCCCCTCCCGGGGTTCTTTTCACCTTTCCCTCACGGTACTAATCCACTATCGGTCGATGATGAATATTTAGCCTTGGAGGATGGTCCCCCCATATTCAGACAAGATTTCTCGTGTCTCGCCCTACTTATTAACATGCCTAGTACTATTAAATAATCTTCAGATACGGGACTCTCACCCACTACGGTCGACTTTCCCAAGTCGTTCTCCTAATTATTTAACTATCTCATGTTGGCTTCTCCACTTTCGCTCGCCACTACTTGCAGAATCTCTATTGATTTCTTTTCCTCTAGGTACTTAGATGGTTCACTTCCCTAGGTTCGCCCCTGTTCTAAAACAGGTAACTAATCTCACAATTAGCTGGGTTGCCCCATTCGGACACCCCCGGCTCCCCGCTTATTGCCAGCTCACCGAGGCTTTTCGCAGACTGTCGCGTCCTTCTTCGCCTATCATCGCCAAGGCATCCATCTGATGCACTTATTCTCTTGACTCTACCATTTCAGAGACCTTACAACTGACTATCTAGCTAAATCTCCTACTACAGTATATATTAACTTCATAACCATAGCCCTCTTGACCACTATGGTTACCTAATACAATTACCCTTCATGAAATAATCAATCAATAATCTACCAGTATATCTATACTTCATATACCACAGAAACTAAATCAACTATCCCATGATCTATTCTTTTCGGCTCGCTTGGTTGTTAAAGATCATATCCCAGCTCCTGCTCCTGCTCCTGGGAATAAAGAGCGTGAAGTATACACATCTTTACTATCCTTGACAAGTAGTCTTTAGAAAATTAATGCAAAATAACTAAATGCATCTCTTAAAATCAACCCAACACCCAATACCTCCTAAACCTACTTCTCCACCCATCTAGGTACTTAGATGGTTCACTTCCCTAGGTTCGCCCCTGTCCTAAAACAGGTAACTAATCTCACAATTAGCTGGGTTTCCCTATTCGCATACCCCAGGCTCCCCGCTTATTAACAGCTCACCGAGGCTTTTCGCAGACTATAGCGTCCTTCTTCGCCTATTTACTCCGCTCTACAATAAAAAAGCGAGATCAAAAAGCTATAAGCTGTCTAATAATTCATTCATGGGATTACGTCTTAAAATAGATCTGCTCACTTTATCCATCTCTGTAACACCGCAAAATGCCATGCTACAACTTAATTCATCTTGCAAAATAGATAATATTTTTTGCACCCCTTTTTCCCCAAATGCACCAAGGCCATAGATATATGAGCGACCTACCAAGGCAGCATGCGCTCCTAAGGCAATGGCTTTCAAAATATCTTGTCCTGAGCGAATCCCTCCATCAATTAAGATAGGGAAAGAATTATCTATCTCACGAATTGCCTTAACTATTTCAGGTAAAACAGAAATACTAGAAGGGGCCCCATCTAATTGTCTTCCACCATGATTGGAGACCACAATCGCATCTGCCCCACATTTAACCGCGTGTTTGGCATCATCTATTTCCATAATCCCCTTAATAATCAAAGGACCATCCCAGCGTTTTCTAACCCAAGAAACATCCTGCCAATTTAATTTTTTATCAAACTGCTCATTAGTCCAGGCACTCAATGAGCTTATGTCCGACACATTATTTGCATAACCTGCGATATTGCCAAAAAAACGTCTGTGGGTATGTAAAATACCCCTTGACCATGGATATTTATAAATAAATTCTAACCAATTTTTTAAGGTGATCTTAGGGGGCGTAGATAAACCATTTTTGATGTCTTTATGGCGCTGACCAATCATCTGTAGATCTACAGTAAGTACCAAAGCACCACAATTTGCTCGTTTAGCCCTTTGGATCAAATCTTCCATAAACGCACGATCTTTCATCATGTATAGCTGATACCAAAAGGGATGGTGGTCAGTGGCCACACTAACATCCTCTATGGAACAAATACTCATAGTGGATAGTATGTAAGGGACGCCAAATTTTTTTGCAGCTTTTGCAACTAAAATCTCCCCATCAGCACATTGCATGCCAGTTAAACCAACCGGCGCTAATATAACTGGCATGGAAAGAGCGTTATCCCATAACTTTACTGTTAGATTACAGCGGCTAAGATCATGTAGTACACGCTGTCTTAAATATATCTTTTTAAAATCAGAACGATTTTCTTTAAAGGTTTGTTCGCTCCAAGAGCCAGTTTCACAGTAATCATAAAACATTGTCGGTACGCGTCTTCTATATACTCGCTGCATGTCTTCCACACAAGTAATTTTATTTAAATTTGGTCTGATCCACGCTAACATAGCTACTATCTCTTAATAAATCTTGTTATTAAATGTTAAAAAACTACGCAAATATTATAGCTTACTCTCTCATGTTTCTTTTTATAAGCAAATGACTGTGCTATGAATATTAAGCCAGTCGATATGCTAAGGAGTTTAACCAAAATGGCAAATAAAATATTTTTAGATTGCCTAACAGCAAAAAATAAAACCCAATTAGCTAAATTTGTATCTATATTTTTTTCAAAAATTTAAAGTTCTAAATAGCAAAGTATATTTAAGCATTACAATGTGACTTTGATTCTTTAAAGTAAGATATTTCACTTGATTTTCTTTTCATAAATTCTAAATTTAAGCACAGTAGTCAAACTTCCAATAAAGAAATCTCGCCTCCTTGAAAGCGCTGCGAACCCTGAGTAGTATGAATAACCAATGAGCCATCATCCATTACACCATGTTCTATGCCTTGAGCAAGAACACTATTAGAAATTAATTTAACTTTCTTACCCGAATAATAATCATGCTGCATCCATTGCTGACGAAAATAAGCAAACCCTTGTTGCTCAAAAATACCAAGATACTCGTGTAAATAATCAACAATCATGACCACCAACTGATTTTTATCCGGCTCTTGCTGTATTTCAGAAAGAGTGGCCCAATCTGTATTGTTTTGCCAAGAATTAGGAGCAATCAGATCCAATCCAATACCAATCACTAATGGTAAACCTGGTTTGTCATTAGAACTTACTGTTTCAATTAAGATTCCACCTAACTTCCTGCCCATATACAGAATATCATTTGGCCATTTCAGGCTTAATTTGCCATAACCCAAAGCATACAAAGCATCAAGGACAGCCAAACCAACCATCAAACTCAAACCATTGGCTGAAGTAATCGACGAAAGTTTCCAATACATACTCAGATTGATCTGTCCTCCATATACTGAGATCCAGCGCCTACCGCGGCGTCCGCGACCAGAAAACTGAAAATCGCTGAGACAAACATCTCCTTGCTGGAAAATAGCTATGTGCTCAAGAATATATTGATTTGTTGAGTTAACTGCCACTTTAATAAAAGCATGATAGGGAAGCAAGATCTTATGCAGCATCTCCCTATCTAAATGAGGTAATCTTGCTTCTAACTGTATACTATCACCCGCTTCTAAAATTGGCACTCCTTGCGCCTGTAATGCATTTTTAATTTCTCTTAGTTCGATAGCACGACAATCCAATCGAGTAGCTAAATCAGAAATTAAATACGATTCTCCATTGTGTAATACCTCTAACATTAATGCAGCCAAGGTATGATTCATGCTTCTTGTGCCTTAAATTTTCGCCAACTACCATACTGAGAAATTTCCAGATTACTATCAGCCACATAAGCTTCAGCAACAAATCCATTGATCCATTGACCATTTTTGGTTTTTATCTTGCCAATTGCTAAAGGTTGCGTAATACCATCAACAAAACTACCGAAAGACTCTCTTGGTACTTGCCAAATCTCAATTTCAATGGCTACCCCGTTTTTCTCATCATAAATCAATCCGGGGCGATCTATCTTGCCTTTGATCAAGTACATGCGATAAGACTGCGCAGTAGTTGTGATGTCTGATAACACCGCTCCCCGACAAGTCAGTTGCCAATTTAAAGGGAAACCAGTTAAATGCGCTCCGCAAACGGCAACCGAGATAAAGCGACTATCACTAATGCAAACAAGATCATCATGACGACCTCTCTGAAATATCTTTTCCATGCGTCTAGCAATAGACAATAGATAGCGGTCTGCAAAAGCATCTCCTACCAAGGTAACACCAAAAGGTAACCCTTGATCAGTCATTATTGTTGGCAAAGCAACCGCCGATAAATCTAATAAGTTTAAAAAATTAGTGTAGTAACCTAATTGAGAGTTATATAGAATCGGTTCCTCTTGTATCTCATTAATAGTAAATAATTTACCCGCTGTTGGTAATAATAAGCAATCGATTGCTTGTAACTTTTCTAAACAACGCTGTTTTAAAGCTTGCAATCGATATTGCGCTGCAAACACCTCTGTGGCCTTAAGCGATTCACCTTGTTCAATGATTTTTCTGACCGTTGGCTCAATAGTTTGAGGATTATTTTTAATCAAGGGTAGCGCTGCAAGATAACGTTCAGCTAACCACGGCCCTTCATAAAGTAAACGCGCTGTCTCATCAAAATCATCATATTCAATTTCTATCCATTCAATGTGATCGGCAGAAAGAGCTTTAATGGTTTCTTGATAGGCTTTTTCATAATGATGATCCCCAAAAAATTTTAACTGCCTATCGGGTAAGATACCAATGTGCAATATTCCAGTTGAAGTACCATAAGCATGGACTTGATTATAAAAAGGATTATGCCTGCTATATGCATCTTGGCAATCATAGCCCTCTACTACCGCAAGTATGGCATTGGCATCATCACAATTATGGGTAAAAATACTAATACAATCAAGGCTATGACACGCTGGAACTAAGCCTTGCCTGGAAAGTAAACCAATGGTGGGCTTAAACCCGAGCAATTGATTGAAAGCAGCTGGCACTCGTCCAGAACCGGCAGTATCAGTTCCTAAACTAAAGCTCACCAACTTTTTAGCCACAGATACTGCTGAGCCAGAACTGGAGCCACCGCTAATATAATCAAAATGATATGCATTATGGCATGCACCGTAAGGACTACGAGTGCCGTTTAACCCAGTAGCAAATTGATCTAGATTGGTTTTTCCCAGAGGTATCCCACCAGCTTCTATGATATGTCTAACCACTGTCGCAGAACGTTGGGGAATATAAGTAAAATCAGGACAACCAGCTGTGGTCGGTATTCCCATCAAATCAATATTATCTTTAATTGAAAATGGGATTCCCCATAAGGGACTAGACTCAATTGATTTTTGTTGCAGTTTTTGCAAATAACCATCTAATTGTTCCTCACTTAAGAGTGAAATCCAGATGTGATACTCTGAAAGTTGCAGGGCTTTTTTTCTTAAGTCATAGATCAAACTGTATGGATCCAATGTCTGCTGTAAATATTGCTGTCTTAAGCCTGTCAGTGTCATATCCATCATTATTTCTTTCCTTTTTTAAGATCACTTTTTTAAGATCACTACGGTTTGTCCCGCTTGTACTCTTTGTCCTGGCTTGCTAAGAATACGCGCCACAATACCACCTTTATCAGCCATAATAGGCGTTTCCATTTTCATTGATTCTAAAATTAATAAAGTTTCACCTTTTACTACCCGTTGATCAATTGCCACTTCCACTTTCCATACACTTCCTGCCACAGGACTTTGCACCGCAGTTTCATCCTCAGCAACGTTAATAACTTCTTCATCTTGGATTTGCTCCTCTAATTCTGCAAAATTAAACTGACCTGTTTTATGCCAATGTGCTAATTCAGCAGCGAAAGCAGCTTTTCTTTGTTGTTGAAAAGCAGCAATACTATCTGCATTTTTTTGTAATAATTTTCCATAATTTGCCATATCAAAAGCAGAATCTTCTATACGCAGGCGTACCTGCCCATTCAAAAATTTTTGACGAAAATCTAATAACTCTTCATGACTAACCTCATAAAAACGTACTTGATCCAAAAAACGTAGTAACCAAGGCTGATCAAAGTCACCAACGCGACGATAATGATTCCACATTGATACTGTGCGACCAATTAATTGGTAACCACCAGGGCCTTCAATTCCGTAAACGCAAAGATAAGCTCCGCCGATACCTACAGCACTCTCTGGAGTAAAAGTACGCACCGGATTATATTTAGTAGTCACCAAACGATGTCGAGGATCAATTGGAATTGCTAAAGGCGCCCCCAAATAAACATCCCCCAAACCGGCAACCAGATAAGTAGCGTTAAAAATGACTTCTTTCACCGCTTCTATACTTTTTAGTCCATTAATCCTGCGCGTAAATTCCAAATTACTTGGCACCCAGGGCGCGTTTTCACGAATAGTTTTGCTATATTTCTCTATCGCTTTGCGACAACTTTCATCATCCCAAGACATTGGTAAATAAACAACGCGCGAAGAAACCAGTTCATTGTCCGCACGTTTTGCTAAGTCTAGTTCTGCTTTATATAAATGATCAAGTAATTTATGATGCGAAAGCAATTGACTATCAAAGTGGATTTGCAAAGAACGAATTCCAGGAGTCAGTTCTAATACACCTTTTAATGGATGTTGGTTCAGCCATTGCATTAAGTAATGTATACGCAAACGATAATGTATATTCAATTGGCGATGACCATATTCCACTAGCAAGAATTGATCACCAGCTGCACGATATAATACTTTTTCTCCCACTTGTTCTGCTGATAGCTGCATTAAAATTGGGGTGGATAATTCTGCTGATAAATGTCTCACAGCTGGCTGTCTTGGTGGTAATTGAGAGAATAGCTGCCGTTGGCAAGCTTCTATGGCCACTGCTTGCTCAATAGAAACAGGATGTAATTTAACTTTATCTCCTGTCTTAAGCTGCCCAACTTGCCATAAATCAGCAGTAATCACCGTGGCAGAACACACAAAACCACCTAACGATGGTCCGTCTGGTCCAAGAATAATTGGCACATCCCCAGTTAAATTTATTGAGCCAAAAGCATAGGCATTATCATGGATATTAGATGGGTGTAGTCCCGCTTCTTCACCATCGGTTCTTGCCCACTGAGGTTTTGGTCCAATTAAACGCACACCTGCTCGATTAGAGTTGTAATGCACCTCCCATTCACTATCAAATAGCACTCTAATATCATTCTCTGTAAAATAATCAGGTGCTCCGTGTGGACCGTAGACCACTCTTAGAGTCCATTGGTTACCTATCTTCGGAATGAGTGCTTTCGGGATGCAAAGATCTTCTTTGACCCGACGAATGGTAGAAATACCATGTAATACGTCACCTGCGCGCAAAGCGCGACCATTATGCCCACCCAATTTACCGATAGAAAAGGTAGCTTGAGAACCAAGATAACTTGGACAATCAATTCCGCCTTGGAGCGCTACGTAACTTCTACAGCCTTGTTTGACTTTCCCTAGGCGTAGAGTTTGTCCAGCTTTCACCGATATCACACGCCAGTTTTCCAATTTTGTTTCGTCTAATTGCGCTTCAATTTCACCACCAGCCAGCACAATTTGCGTGGCGAAACTAAATTTTAGATGTGGCCCATTAAGGGTGATCTCTAGGCCAGCAGTCTCTGCATCATTACCTAATAAACAATTGGCTAAACGAAAAGAATAATTATCAAAAGCCCCTGAAGGGGGCACTCCAATATCCCAGTAACCACGACGACCTGCTCCATCTTGGATAGTGGTCATGGTTCCACTTTTTAATACGTCAATACGTGCATAAGGCTCATAGCAAAATTTATTTAAATGGCGAGTCGTTATACAGCCTTTTTTTAACATGGGTTCTTGAATTAACTTTTTTAAATAATCGATATTGGTTTCAATGCCATAAATCATTGTTTGTTGTAACGCTTGATCCAAACAAGTAAGAGCTTTATCACGGCTATCTTCGTGTACAATTATCTTCGCTAGCATTGGGTCAAAAAAAGCAGATACCTCAATTCCTGCTTCAATCCAGGTATCCACTCGAATGCTTTCACTCTGTGGAAAATAAACTTCACTTAATAAGCCAGCACTAGGCATAAAATTTTTATAGGGATCTTCTGCGTATATGCGCGCTTGTATCGCATGCCCTTGTGCCTTTAATTGTTGACGTTGTTGATTTAAATCAGGGCATTGATCACTTGCTACCTGAAGCATTATTTTAACTAGATCAACACCATAAACCATCTCAGTCACGCCATGTTCAACCTGTAAACGTGTATTGACTTCAAGAAAATAAAATTCTTTACTATCTAAATCATAAATGAACTCTACTGTACCAGCACTACGATAATTCACTCGGCTGAATAAACGCTCGGCAATCTCATAGATACTTTGTCTTTGTTTATCAGTTAAATTAGGAGCTGGACATTCTTCCACCACTTTTTGATTACGTCGTTGACTGGAGCAATCGCGCTCTCCTAAAGCCAAAGCGTGACCTTTGCCATCGCCAATCATTTGTACTTCAATATGACGTGCATGCTCAATGTATTTTTCTAAATAGATACCGTCGTTGGAAAAGTTATTGGCACTCAATTTCTTGATGGACTGAAACCCAGAAACGAGATCTTGTTCTTCCCAGCATAATTTCATACCAATTCCACCACCACCTGCGGTACTTTTTAACATCAGAGGATAACCTATGCGTTTGGCTTCACGCTTGGCTTGCTGCACATCTATTAATAAGCCAGAACCAGGAGAAAGAGGCACCCCTGTAGCAATAGCAATCTCTCTTGCCTTATGTTTTAAACCAAATATCAAAATCTGTTCGCAAGTTGGTCCTATAAAAACCAGACCTTGCGCTTCTACTTGTTTGACAAAATCAGCATTTTCACTCAAAAAACCATATCCAGGGTGAATGGCTTGTACACATGCTTCTTTAGCAATACGGATGATTTTATCTATATCAAGATAAGTATCTTTTGCACCACCATCTCCTAAGTAATATACCTCGTCTGCACTTTGCACATGCAAACTTTGACGATCCGCTTGCGCATAAACAGCAACAGCCGTAATGTGCATCTTTTTAAGAGTTCTAATAATTCTGCTAGCGCAAGCGCCTCGGTTTGCAATTAATACTTTTTTAAACATTTTTTGTTCATTCCCTTTAAATTGAGATGAATGTTTCAAGGTGGTTCAAAGTGGCACATTCTACTCTGAAGCAGCTTTTAAGTTAAACAAGATCATTACTGAGAGCTTTTCTTTACTGCTTCCACTTTTGATAATTGATTCATCCCAAACCACTTTTTTTTGACAAGTTGATCTTGCACATTGATTTGCTTCTTCAAGATCTTACTGTGTCTATTTAATCGTCGAGTGGATGAATGATGCAGAAAAGATTGAATCAAAAGCAATTTTTTTTTCAACCATTGTCGGTACTTGTTTTTATGAGCTAAAAGAGAAATATTTCTTATTGGTAATGGATCTAAATTCGATTATCGCCTATTCTAGTTCGGCTTCGCTAGCTATTGTAAGTTTCTGATTAGACTGTTGTTGATCTAATCGCGATAGTTCTTCTGCCTTTCTTTGCTTAAGATAATAAAAATCTCTCAAATCTCCTGGCGCAAGTCCCTGGGTATGTTTTTTATCTATGGTAATTTTTTTATCTTGTAATCTATCAAGACCGATCAACAAGTGATTGATCTGGTGTACATCTTGTAGCTCTTGTAACCAGAATCAATTGCAAAACTAGACAATTTAACTTTTTTTCAATCTTCTCTTCAAGATTAAACTAGAGATGCTTGACAATCAAAATAATCCTGTAAGTCATCATCTTTTCCTTATTAATCTTTAGAAAGTACAATTTCAAACGCTGACTAGCAGAACGTATCTTAGTAAACAGTGCTTTTCTTTGTTCGGGGCGATCTCCGATCCTTTTAATCGTGCAACCAGTGGAGCAAATTCATGCATAGCCCTTAATTGAGCCATTAAAAATAATTTCTCCTGTCATTCACTGGTCAGTTGAATTGACTTGATATGCTGACTGTCTGTGCTTTTACTTATTATTTGAGTTCTATTACTTGGTTTTTGCTCGACATACATACCCAAGCTCACCAATCCAAACAGTAATAAAACAGTCGCTATTGTTCTCATGAAAATTTTCTTCCTTTGTATCCATACCAATCTAAATATTATTATTTAACTTTATTTAAATCATTTCTCTTAATTAAGTTCCAGAGTTTGTTACTATTAAATTAATAATTATTGTTACTGCTGACACTTACGGGTACAATCTGGAAAATATAGCGATTACCAAGGAAATGGCAAGGTGAGTATGCTAAAAAGAGTTATTGAACATAAACGCGAAGAAATAAAGCAAGTAAAAAGTCGACAATCTCTTGCAGCAATTAAAGCACACCTGAGCAAACCTAGGTCCTCTGCCAGTTCATTTACAGAAACTCTTGTTAATAGGGCACAGAAAAAGCAAGTTGCCATTATTGCTAAGATCAAACAGAAAAGTTCCTCTCATGATTCGATTAGAGAGGATTTTAATCTTTTAAATAATGTACAAAGCTATATTCAAGGTGGTGCGTGCTGCTTATCTATTTTGATTGACGAAAAATATTTTGGGGGAAGGTTAACTTATCTTAAGAAAGTGCAAGCATTTCGTTCCTTACCCTTGCTACGCAAAGATTTTATCATTGATGATTATCAAGTTTTTGAAAGAAAACTTACATATGCTGATGCTATTTTACTGCTTGCTAATGTCTTTGCAGCACAATTACAAGAATTTGAAGAGCAAGCTCATGACCTTGGCTTGGACGTATTAATAGAAATTAACCATCAAGAGGATATTAAAAAAATAGAAAAGTGTCGCTCTCCTATCATTGGTATTAATAACCTTAACTTACAATACTTTACAACCGATATTAGTCGCCGCATCCAATTAAAAAAAGAACTTCCTGAACATAAATTCATTGTCTGTGAAAGTGGCGTTCGCTCTTCTAAAGATATTCGCCTAGTGACAAAAAAGGGGATTTATATTTTTTTGATCGGCCAATATTTAATGCAGCGAAAAGATAATAGAAGAAAGCTTAAAAAAATTAATCGAGATCAACAATGACAATTCCCATTAAAAATAGCGAAGAAATTGAAAAAATGCGTTTAGCAGGTCGTCTTGCTGCACAACTACTTGATTATATTGAGCCTTTTATTAAACCAGGCGTGACCACCAATGAACTCAATGACTTATGTCACCGCTATCAATTGGATATACAAGGTACCATTCCAGCGCCTCTTAATTATGGTCAGCCTCCTTTCCCCAAATCAATTTGTACTTCAGTTAATCATGTGATTTGCCATGGCATACCCAACGACAAACTCTTAAAAAAAGGCGACATCATCAACATCGATGTAACTGTCATCAAAGACGGTTTTCATGGTGATACCAGCCGCATGTTTACAGTGGGTGAAGTATCCCCTGCGGCACAGCGCCTGATTAATGTCACTCATGAATGTATGATGTTAGGCATTACCCAAGTTAGGGCTGGGGTACATCTGGGCAATATCGGCTACGTAATCCAACAACACGCGCAACAAAATGGTTACTCAGTGGTGCGAGAGTTTTGCGGACATGGTGTAGGCCGCCAATTCCATGAACCTCCCCAAGTACTTCATTATGGTCAAAGGGATACTGGACCAATCTTGTTACCAGGAATGATTTTTACCGTTGAACCGATGATTAACCAAGGTAAGCGCCATTTACGCATTTTAAACGATGGTTGGACAGTAGTGACTAAGGATCGCTCTCTATCGGCACAATGGGAGCATGAAGTTTTAGTCACTGAAACAGGCTACGAAATTCTAACTATTTCTCCCAAATATGGACAAGCTTAAAATATCCAGTTATTGAGTAACTTATGCGAACACTATCCCAGCATTCTCCTAATAACAGTAAAGTAAAACCAAATAGTTGACTAACTTAGTCAACTATTGTAGACTACAGTAATAGCGGTTAATTAAATCTAAAAAAAATCATGAGATTAACGACACGCGGGAAAAATGCTGTGATTGCTCTTTTTGATCTTTGTCTTTACTCTAATGATCGGCCTGTCACTTTGGCCGCAATCCATGAAAGACAAGGGGTAAGCATTCATTATCTGGAGCAAATTTTTGGGAAAATGCGTAAAGCTGGGCTAGTCAAAAGCGTACGTGGCCCCGGGGGCGGTTATGTGTTTAGTCGAAACCCTAGAGAAATTAAAATCGCCGAAGTAATCATCACTGTTGAAGATGACTGGCAGGTAACTACCTGTAAAGGTAATGGTACTTGTCACAAAGGACATATATGTCTTAGCCATCACTTTTGGTATGGTTTAGAAAAGATGTTGGATGATTTCTTTTATGGTACCTCTCTTTATGATGCAGCTAATTTCTCCGCACAAAAAATATTAACTAAAAAAATACCCATTAATCACACTCATCATGAGCATGAAACTACCCATCTACTTAGATAATGCAGCCACCACTCGTGTGGATCCACGAGTGCGAGATAAAATGATCCCTTATCTAAGTGATATTTATGGTAATCCGGCCAGTAGTAGTCATACATTTGGTTGGCAGGCGGAAAAAGCCGTTAAAAAAGCACGTGAACAAATCGCTTCTTTAATCAATGCTGATATTAAAGAAATTATTTTTACTTCTGGAGCCACAGAATCTGATAACTTAGCGATTAAAGGAACAGCACAATTTTATAGCAACAGGGGCAAACATCTAATTACGGTCAAAACAGAGCATAAAGCAGTATTAGACACCATGCGTGAGTTAGAGCGTCAAGGTTATGAAGTCAGCTATTTAGATGTAGAAGAAAATGGATTAATTTCTTTAGATGTACTGGAAAAAACTATTCGCCAAGATACTATTTTAGTTTCTGTAATGTGGGTCAATAATGAGATTGGCGTAATTCAACCAATTCAAAAAATTGGTGAATTATGCCGTGAACATCAACTAGTTTTTCACGTGGATGCCACTCAAGCTTGCGGCAAAATTCCAATAGATATGCGACAACATAATATTCATTTGATGAGCATGAATGCTCATAAAATTTATGGTCCAAAAGGAATTGGCGCACTTTATGTCAGACGCAAACCTCGCGCAAGAATCGCTGCTCAGATACAAGGTGGCGGACATGAGCGGGGTATGCGTAGTGGGACACTTGCAACACATCAAATTGTGGGAATGGGAGAAGCATATGCTATTGCTCAAAAAGAAATGCAAGCAGATAACGTCAAAGCTCTACATCTTAGAGAGATATTTCTTGCTGGATTAAAAGATTTACCCGAAGTGTATATTAATGGTGATTTAGAACAACGCATTGCGCAAAATATTAATGTCAGCTTCAATTTTGTGGAAGGAGAAAGTTTGATGATGGCAGTCAAAGAGTTAGCAGTATCCAGCGGGTCAGCCTGTACTTCTGCTACTTTAGAGCCTTCTTATGTATTACGTGCTCTAGGTCGCAATGATGAATTGGCACACAGTTCTTTACGCATTAGTACTGGTCGCTTTAACTCAGAAGAAGAAATTACTTATGCGGCACACTTACTTAAAGAAAAAGTCATCAAGTTAAGAGAATTATCTCCTCTGTGGGAGATGTATGTAGAAGGCATTGATTTAAAAAATTATACTTGGACAGATCTTCAATAATACTAGGGAGTAAAAACCATGGCTTATAGTAACAAAGTAATAGACCATTATGAAAACCCGCGCAATGTTGGTTCTCTGGACAAAAATGATCGACAAGTAGGAACCGGATTGGTAGGTGCTCCTGCGTGTGGGGATGTGATGAAATTACAAATCAAAGTTAATGAGCAAGGAATCATTGAAGACGCTAAGTTCAAAACTTATGGTTGTGGCTCTGCCATTGCTTCTTCCTCTCTGGTTACAGAATGGGTCAAAGGAAAAAGTGTGCAAGATGCGCTCACTATCAAAAATAGTGCCATTGCTGAAGAACTCGCTTTACCCCCTGTAAAAATTCATTGCTCCGTGCTGGCAGAAGATGCCATTAAAGCAGCTGTTGAAGATTATAGGAATAAAAATAAACAAAGGTAATGACAATGATTATTCTTTCGTCTGCAGCAGCAGAACATGTTAAAAAATGCCTATTAAATCGCGGAAAGGGTGTGGGAATTCGTATTGGTGTTCGTACTAGCGGTTGTTCAGGTCTTGCCTATACCTTAGAATATGTTGACGAGCCAGAAGAAGATGATCAAATCTTTCAAAGTGAAGGTGTGCATATTTTTGTTGATCCAAAAAGTTTGGTGTATTTAGATGGTGTGCAACTTGACTATAAGCACAATGGCTTACAGAAAAGTTTTGTTTTTAATAACCCTAATAGTAAGGGTGATTGTGGTTGCGGCGAAAGTTTTTACGTCTAAAATTTATGCTTAATTATTTTAAATTACTTAAGTTGCCGGAAAATTATGATATTTCCCTAGATGTCTTAGAACAGCATTTTGAAAAAATTGCCTCTATCTATCACCCTGATCAAGCTAGCTTTCATCACATGCAGTCTTCAAAGCTATTTATGCAATTAAATGATGCATATCAAATCTTAAAAGACCCTATCAAACGAGCAGAATATTTACTTTCCCTACATCATGTGCCCTATGATCCACAAAATACCTTGCATAGCCCGGCCTTATTAACACAACAATTTGAGTTAAGAGAACATTTAGACAACTGTCAAAATGCGCAAGAAATAACAGACTTTATACTATCTTTACGTACTATGGATGATAAAAATAAGGATATTTTACGTTGTGCTATGGCCAAAGAAAATTGGCCAGTAGCCATCGAAGCAATTCATAAAGCCAAATATTTTATAAAATTGCTGCAGGAAGCTTTGTACCGCAAACAAAAACTGTCTTCTTAATATTTCTATTGACATTGATCTATGCCTATTACACAAATTGCCGAACCACAGTCCAAGCTTGATAAAACTGGCCAGTTCTCCTTAGGAATTGATTTAGGGACAACTAATAGCCTAATCGCCATCTCACACAATGGTACAGTAAAATGTCTGACGGATGAAGAAGGCTGCTCATACCTACCCTCTGTAGTCTATTATGGTGAAAATGAAATATTAGTGGGAAAAAAAGCCTTGCAACATCGCATTAGCGATCCTAGCAATACTATTAGTTCGACAAAACGGATGATGGGCAAAGCGTCTTTTGAAATTGATCAGAGCAAGTTTCCTTACCGCTTTACCAATCATGCACATATTATTGAGTATCAGACCAAACAAGGCAACAAAACCCCTGTTGAGGTTTCTTGCGATATTCTCCAAGCATTACTCAAGCGCGCGCAACAAACATTGGGTCAAACAAATATTGGCTCAGCTGTCATTACCGTCCCTGCTTATTTTAATGAAGCACAGCGGCAAGCCACCAAAGATGCCGCTAGATTAGCTGGTATCGACCTACTTCGTTTACTCAATGAACCCACCGCTGCGGCAATTGCTTATGGTTTACAACACCATTCACTTGGTCATTTTCTTGTCTATGATTTAGGCGGCGGAACTTTTGATGTCTCTGTATTAAAGCTTACCAAAGGTCTATTTAAAGTACTGGCAACTGGCGGTAACACTCAATTAGGGGGAGATGATTTTGACGATAGCATTGTCTCGCTGTGGTTAAAAAAATATGATTTTTCTTCGCTTAAGATAGAAAAAATGCAAACGCTTAAAATAGCAGCTAGAAAGGCCAAGGAAAGTTTAAGTAAAAAAAATCAGACCACAGTGAGCATATTTGGTAAAAAAATATCACTATCTCGCGCAGATTTCTTTAAAGGTACTGCTCATTTGGTTGAACAGAGCATGAATTCTGTGCAGCAAGTTTTAAGAGATTGTGACTTATCTGCTCAGGAAATTGATGGTGTTATTTTGGTAGGAGGGGCAAGTCGCATGCTTCACGTGAGAAACACCTTAAAACAGTTGTTTCCTAAAAAACTCCTCACTGATCTTGATCCTGAAACAGTTGTGGCTGTTGGTGCTGCCAAACAAGCAGAACTTTTAAGCAAAGCTCAGTCTAATGAGGATTGGTTGCTGCTTGATGTGACCCCTCTTTCTTTGGGAATTGAGACCTATGGCGGCTTAATGGAAAAAATTATCCCCCGTAATAGCACCATCCCTATTTCTAAAACACAGGAATTTACTACCTTTAAAGATGGTCAAACTGCCATGATAATTCACGTGGTGCAAGGAGAGCGTGAATTAGTTGCTGATAACCGCAGTCTTGCTAAATTTACTTTGCACCAAATCCCTGCAATGGGCGCAGGGCAAGCACGTATCATCGTGACTTTCCAAATCGATGCCAATGGATTACTCAACGTTTTCGCACAAGAGAAAAATACAGGTATCACACAAAAAATTACTGTACAGCCTTCTTATGGTTTGGATGAAAAAACCATTACAGCGATACTCAAAAACTCTTATCAGCATGCTAAGGAAGATGCGAAACAAAGAGTACTAAAAGAGATTTTAACCGAAGCGCAAAGAATATTATCTGCAATCAATTCTGCTCTAGAAAAAGATGCGCACTTGCTAAGTTCTAAGGAAATGGATAGTATTTTGCAGGCGATAGCTGCCCTAGAAAACAGCTGTCAAACACAGGATAGTGATCTTATCCGTACAACTCTTAGAAAGTTGAATGATGCCACAGAAGATTTTGCTGCTCGACGTATGGATCAAGCAATCAAGGAAGCATTATCTGGCGAACATATCAGCACATTATAAAAGCAGAAGTATGAAAAAGGATTTTTATGACTAAGTCTCAATTAGAACAACGCCTTGTCGTCGTCATTTTATTACTCTCTCTTCTTGGTACTATCACTTCTTTTATCCTGCAATATAGTTTTCACTACGAACCTTGTCCGCTGTGTATTTTCCAACGCCTCTCTGTCATTTTAAGTACGCTGCTGGCATTGATTATCTTTTTTTTGCCTTATCAAAAACAGTTGCTGCGTACATGGGTCACATTACTACTTTTATCAGCAATCGTCTTTGGCATTGTTGCAGCAGGCAGACAGATCTATTTGCAAAGTTTACCAGCTCAGCTATCCGCTTGCAGTCCTGGTCTTAATTTTTTGTTGCAACATCATTCATGGAATAACGCATTAGCAAAAGTGTTTGCTGGTTCTGGGCAATGTGCTGTCGTGGAAAAAATAGCGGGAATACCACTGTCATTATGGAGCTTAGGACTGCTATCGCTGATGGTCTGTTGCGCATTATGGCTATTATTTGCACCTAAAAAGCCAAGTAAATGATTTTCACAGTCCAAAAAAACTATTCATTTTACTTTTACTGTACACGCGTACCGATACGTGAAAATTGCTTGAAGTTCATCCACACTAAAAACGGCTTGCCCTGGATATTATCGTCACTAACGAATCCCCAATAACGACTATCTTCACTATTATCGCGATTATCCCCCAACACTAAATAATGCCCTGCAGTAATATGGCAGCGCATGCCATCCTTTAATAATTGACATGGATGATCAGCTCTCACAGAATCTTTTTCTAAAGTTGGGCGAGATGGTATCTCAAAAATATCAAATTGATGAGACCCCAAAATTTGCCGATAGCGCTCAACCTGTATTTGATAAGGGTGTTTGACCTCATAAGAATTTTCTAGATAAGAAGTCGTACCCAAAGGGATTTTACTGATGACTTGACCATTAATCACTAACTCTTTATGGCGAAATATGACTTCATCCCCAGGGATGCCCACCACACGCTTAACATACTGAACCTTAGGGTTGATTGGATAATCAAAAACAATCACATCTCCACGTGCAACAGTATGACGACGAAGTAACATGCGATTAGTAATAGGAAGACGCAAGCCATAATGATATTTATTGACCAGCACAAAATCACCCACTATCAAACCAGGACGCATAGAACTAGAAGGAATAATACTTAAATCAATAACGAAAGAGCGAATAACAAATATCGCTAAAAAAATAAGAAAAAAACCTTTAAGATAATAAACAAAATGCCACACTGACAAATAAGAATAAGCTTCTTGGTAAGGAAGTGGATTGAAATAATAAACTGTATAAGCCACTCCTGTAAAAAGGCTCATCAACAAGAAAACCGTGTTAAAACTAAAAAATTCCGACAGTAAACAAAATACTGCCAAAATAGCGAGTAAAAAAGACCAATCAATCAACGCTGGTAATTTTTGTCCCTCAATCAATTCTGATTTATCTGCAACCAAAAAAATGGTCGCAGTGAAAAAAAATAAAATACAAGCAACAACTAAAAATGACAAACCTCCAAACACCATACTATCCTTTATCTTCTTATTTTTGATCATCCATTTGCAATACTGCTAAAAAAGCAGATTGCGGAATGGATACTTTACCAACTTGTTTCATACGTCTTTTACCAGCTTTTTGCTTTTCTAACAATTTTTTCTTGCGGGTGATATCACCACCATAACATTTGGCCAATACATTTTTTCTTAAAGCCTTAACTGTTTCTCGAGCAATAATATGTCCTCCAATGGCTGCTTGCACAGCAATATCAAACATTTGCCGCGGAATTAAGGAACGCATCTTGTTAACTAGTATACGTCCTTTAGTAGCTGCTGTGGCTTTTTGCACAATTAAACTTAATGCATCTACTCGTTCGCCATTAACTAAAATATCGAGTTTAACAAGATCTTCTGCGCGAAATTCTTTAAAATGATAATCAAGTGATGCATAGCCACTTGAAACTGACTTCAAACGATCAAAGAAGTCTAATACCACTTCATTTAATGGTAAATCATAAGTTAGCATTACCTGACGTCCAAGATATTGCATGTTCATTTGTATGCCGCGTTTTTGATTGCATAAAGTCATGACAGCACCTACATATTGCTGCGGCAATAAAATAGATGCTGTGATAATTGGCTCATACATGGTCTGAATATACCCAGGGTCTGGCAGCTTAGAAGGATTTTCAATCTCAATTCGCTCACCATTTTTCAAAAGTAGTTGATAAACCACAGTAGGAGCAGTGGTAATGATATCGACCTGAAATTCTCGTTCAATGCGTTCTTGCACTATCTCTAAATGCAGTAAGCCAAGAAAACCACAGCGAAAGCCAAAACCAAGAGCATCAGAAACTTCTGGCTCAAAACGCAAGGAAGCGTCATTGAGCTGCAATTTCTCCAATGCATCTCTTAAATTGTCATATTCATTTGATTCAACAGGATAAAGCCCGGCAAATACTTGCGATTTAACTTCCTTAAAACCAGGTAAAGCCTGTGTTGCCGGGTGTTGTTCCAAAGTGATGGTATCTCCCACTTTGGCGCTTTTTAAATTTTTGATGCCGGCAATCACAAAACCAACTTCACCAGCTTTTAATTCAGATTTTGATTGCGATTTTGGGGTAAACACGCCAAGCTCTTCTACACAAGAACTGGCAGCTGTTGCCATCAGTTTAATTTTATCTTTTAGTTTCAAAACACCATCTACTACACGCACTAACATAACCACTCCCACATAATTATCGAACCATGAGTCGATAATTAAAGCTTTCAAAGGTTGATTGATGTCTCCTCTTGGTGGAGGGATCAAATGCACAATATCTTCTAAAACATCTTCAATGCCTAGACCAGTTTTAGCAGAAATCTGGGTGGCATGAGTTGTATCAATACCAATGATATCTTCGATTTCTTGCGACACGCATGCCGGATCTGCATTAGGTAAATCAACCTTGTTTAAAATAGGAATAACTTCAACATTAAGATCAATGGCAGTATAACAATTTGCTACTGTTTGAGCCTCAACTCCTTGGGAAGTATCGACAACTAATAAAGCACCTTCACAAGCTGATAAAGATCGCGATACCTCATAAGAAAAATCAACATGACCCGGAGTATCGATCATATTGAGTAAATAATTGTTACCATCTTTTGCCTGATAATGAAGAACAACTGTTTGCGCTTTGATGGTGATGCCCCGTTCTTTTTCTAAATCCATTGAGTCTAATACCTGTTCACTCATCTCCCGAGAAGAAAGTCCGCCACAATAGTGGATCAAGCGATCTGCCAAAGTAGATTTACCGTGATCAATATGGGCAATAATGGAAAAGTTACGAATGAAATTAGCCATGCGTTATTATAATGATGCCATGTACAAGGCGCTTGATTGTAGCTGATTTCCTCAAAACTTGCACACCAAACATGGTTAAAATACGTATAATCGAGCTTTGATTATTTGTTTTTAGTTAATCCTAAATCTATGTCTACAACCTTAGTTCACGCCCGTTGGCTACTTACTATGCAGGATGATTTGCCTCTTTTGTACGATCACGCACTTTTATTAGCAAATGATCGCATTCAATCAATCATCCCACCACAAAGCATCAAACATACCCAAGCTGATACGGTACTTCATCTTAATAACCATATTCTGATGCCTGGTTTTATCAATTTACATGGGCACAGTGCAATGGTATTGTTTCGAGGCTATGCCGATGACTTGGCTTTAATGGATTGGCTTAATCAGCATATTTGGCCTCTAGAAAAAACATGGGTTAATGATCAATTCGTCTATGATGGCTCTCGGCTAGCGATGGCAGAGATGCTATTATCCGGTACCACTACTGTGAATGATATGTATTTCTTTCACGATAGTGTCGCACAAGCAGCACTGGCTATGAGAATGCGTACCTGTATAGGTTGTACCATTTTAGAATTTCCTACCAATTATGCAACAAACGCTAAGCAATATTTAAATAAGGCGCTTGCTGTATATAAAAAATACCAAGGCGAACCGCTACTACAATTTGCTTTAGCACCTCATGCACCTTATACTGTGTCTGACCAAAGTTTCCAGGAAATTGTCACAGCAAGCGCACACCATAATTTATTAATTCACTGTCATCTACACGAAACAGTAGAAGAAATTCAGCAAAGCTGCCAAACATACGGTATGAGCCCTTTTGCTCGTCTAGATAAATTGGGTGTTCTACATGAAAGTTTTATTGCCGCTCATATGGTGCATCTTACTGAAGAAGAATTGATGCGCAGTGCTACTTTAAGACTAAATATCGCTCATAATCCTAGTTCTAATTTAAAATTAGCTTCTGGATTTTCCCCAATACAACGCATGCAAGAAATGGGAATTAATGTTGGCATCGGTACTGATGGTGCTGCCTCCAATAATCGTCTTGATATAATGAGGGAACTTTATTTGGCTTCCCTCTTGGCCAAGGGCACAAGCAAAAATCCCACTGCTCTTTGTGCTTATAACGCTTTGAAAATGGCTACGATTAATGGAGCCAAAGCATTACATATTGATGACAAAGTGGGATCTTTGAAAGCAGGTAAGCAGGCAGATATAATTGCCATTAGACTTGACTCATTGGAAAATCAGCCTTTATATGATCCAGTCTCACATCTTGTGTATACCCTAGGGCGTGAAAATATCAGCGATGTTTGGATAAACGGCGAACATTTGGTCAAAAATCGACGGTTAACAAAAATCTCAATCACTGATCTACACTACCTAGCTAACACTTGGCAAGAATGTATCAGAGGGGATAAAAAATTATCATGAATAATAATGTTTTTACTCAGGAAATCAACAAATTCGCACAGTTGGCCGATCGCTGGTGGGATCCTCAAGGCCCATTAAAATCTTTACATGACATCAATCCATTACGCATGGATTTTATCCGGCAACATACTTTTCTTCGTGATGCAAAAATACTTGATGTTGGCTGTGGTGGAGGAATTTTAACGGAAAGTTTGGCTAAGTTCTCACCAAAAGAAATTATGGGTATTGATTTGGCTGATGCTTCGCTGGAAGTTGCCAAAAAACACGCTCAAACAATGGATTTGTTCATTAACTATCAAAATCAATCTATCGAAGAACTCTCCCTGAAACAACCGGCTCATTTTGATGTCATCACTTGTATGGAACTACTGGAGCATGTTCCTGATCCGCAGGCAATTGTGCATCATTGTGCCTCTCTTTTAACGACAGGAGGAAAGCTCTTTGTTTCTACCATCAATCAAAATATCAAAGCTTATTTACAAGCCATTATCGCTGCTGAATATTTATTAAAAATCGTACCAAAACATACCCACGATTATCGTTATTTCATTACCCCTGCCCAACTAGCACGTATGGCACGTCAGGCAGGTCTGCAGCTTACCGCTATGCAAGGCTTTTCCTACAAACCACTCACACAAAAATATTTTTCCACCCCTAAAGTGGGAGTTAATTATATGGCAGCCTATCAAAAGCTTAGCTAGTAAATGTTTTGCTTTAAAAACTATATTTAATAATAAATTGTGCCCCCACACCGTGCACTGGCCCTGCTTTTTTATAATCGGCATTAAAAGAAAGACTGGCATGGGCAGTTTTGTATTCCCAGCCAATTTGAGTTACTAAACGATGTTTTACCTGTTGCTGAGATAAATTTTCATAAATTAAACCACATAATTTACCTACTGTCTTAGTCCCTTCACGAGACAGCCGCATGTCATCATATATAGAAAAATACATTAACAAAGGACCGTATTTCATGTTAATGGGCTTCTTCACATCAAAACCTAATTTTAAACGAGAAATATTTTGGTGTTGCGCTGGTAGCTGAGATAAAAATAAAGCTGAACCAGTCTCCTGACTGGCTTTACTTGTTAATAGTGCATAACCATAGCTTAAATTGGGAGTGATTTGCCAATTGTGATGGAGAAATTCATAGCCTAAACGCGCATAGCCACCAAGTAATTTTCCTGACTGCTGAATATGACTATTACCAAAATAAGCAAGATATCGTCTTACTTTACTGCGATAAGCACCGATATTTAGGCCGATATCCATCCGCAGTCGTGGTATTTCAAAATAAGAGCGCCAACCATAATGAGAAATGCCCAAAGTAAATAAGTAAGACTCTGCCTGTGCCAATGCCACCGTTTGAGATAAATCGTGGCGGCTATATTGCATACCTTCTAGGATCTGCCAAACGGGATCATGAATTTGCCAATAGCGGTATACTAATAAGCGGCGATGATATTCATTCGTTCTTAAAAAACCACTCTGTTGGCGGCTGCTGTATTTGTTGAATGCATAGTTGATTGCTATAGCCTGGCCCGTTTTTTTGCCATTAATTCTAGTGAATAATACAGGTGTAGATAAGACTTCGTTTAATAAAACATCGGCAATATCAGCATAAATTTGCCCATGTAACAAATGAGGAGCACCTGCCATCTCACCGGTGTTAAGTGCTTGCGTGAGCCATGATACAAATCGGTGATCACTTCTTGTCTTTTTGCTTCCCTGTAATCGAATCAGTAAAGCTGCTCCCTCTCTCTCATTACCATGAAATGAAGAAATTGGGGGGTACCATGGTGAATTAATAAAAAGATTGACACCATGTTTATGAAGCAACACATCGTAAAAAAAAGGAGAAAAGCGTAAATAAACAGGCTGCATAATACGAACAAAGTTGCCACTGATACTTGCACCTGAGTAGATATCCACCAAACTTCCAGGAAAGCTATTGCGCGCATCCAAGGTTCCTCCCAACTGCAAATGAGTCGTTTTTCCTTGTAATTGTAGGGCACCTAAAACACCTAAGTTTCTGGCTACTATTATCGCAGTAGGAAAAAAATAGGTTTTATTATGTAAAGATAAAGGTAAAACACCATCAATGATTAATCGACCATATACAGCAAGGGGGGCAGAAATTAAACCCGCACCACGTAAAACTCCTTTCTCACCAATAATTAGCTGCTCTTTACTGTATAAAGAACCATCAATAACAAGTGTTCCCCCTTTCACTTCACTAGATGCGCTGAAATGATTCTCTCCAATCAAAGAGAGCTGGCCAGATAGTACAGTCACGCCACTAAATGTATTTTGGCCCATAAGATTTAATCGACCCTTGCCTGCTTTAAGTAATCGACCTGTACCTCTGATATTATTGCGCCAGCTATCTTGTTGATAATATGGATTTGTCCAGCCAGAAAAGAGCTTTTCCCGCCAATCTCCGTTCATATCAACTAACCAATCTTCGGTAAGCTGCTTAGGACCGTCAACCGCTTCGTAAAGATTAATACGTTGCCAAGAACCAAAACTATCTTGCCTGTCTAACGGATCGCCAGAAGGTAAAGCAGTACTTTCTAGTATTTGTCTGCGCATTATAGATGATAGATAAGGAAATCGAGTAAAAATTAACCATTGTGCGTTCTTAGGAACAATCATGGGAAAGTTTTTAGACATGATGGGGGTTAAAGCATAATTTAAATCATGATTAAAACGTCGGTGATTTGCCGCTTTATCCTCGTAAGAACGATAGTAAGAGGGAACATTCTGCCCAACCTGTCTTATCACACAGTCAGAGATTGTGCCATGGCAACGTAATTGCATGCTGGCACGCGCTTCTAACCGGGCCAGATGAATTAGAAAACGATAAGCAGGATGGGAAAGAATATCTGCCATGATTGATGAAACCATTATACGGCTACCGATGATGTCTAATGGATAATGCACTCCCAACTCCACTCGACTACGCCCAAAATCAGCTGCCGCTGTCATCAATTCAGAATAACGTTCTGGAATAATTTGCGCAATAAATAAGGCATTTGTATAACCTATTGCAGTATGTCCACTGGGAAAAGAGAAATAAGCATTTGCAGCATGTTTATTGTACTTTTTGCCGTGAACCAGTGCCAGCTGATTATTAATCACATAAGGCCGTGGATAATGGTATTTTCTTTTCAATATGAAAGTGAAGACAGCTACTGGTATAGAAGCAATAGTGGCTGCCATCCCAGTAAAGCTTATTGCTTGCGGCATGGAAAAAAACTGCCAATAAGGCTGTAAACCACCCAAAGCATAGTTAAAATCAGGAGCTAGATAATGTCCATGTTTTAAAGGGACCGCATCAGCATCAACCAAAGCTTTTTGTACTTGTAGAGCAGTGCGTTGACGAGTAATTTTTTCCACTTGATGCATGTTTTCTCGCATAGTGTTGGGGAAATTATGCTGTAAAGTGATCAATCCCTCTAAATCTTCTAAACTAGCCCCTGCAGCTGTTGGTAAAAAGGCGTATAAGAGCAATGATAATAGCACTGATGAAGACAATACTTGCATTACAATCGCTTTTCTGAATAGTTTTAATTTTTAGTATAACAAAAAAAATATCAGGCAATTTGACCGACCGTGACATCATTACATTTTTTCTCAGGCAAACATCTTTGGTTATCAAGGTCAAAACGACTATAATTTAGCTGAATTCACCGTTTTTTTGAAAGCATCAGATGACAGATTACGTGGTAGCTGACTTAACGCAAAGTGATTGGGGACGGCAAGAGATCTCTATTGCAGAAACAGAAATGCCAGGCTTAATGGCCTTGCGTGAAGAGTTCAAAAATAAGCAACCACTTAAGGGAGCCTGTATTGCAGGCTCTATTCATATGACTATTCAAACAGCAGTGTTAATCGAAACCCTAATTGCACTTGGTGCTAAAGTACGCTGGTGTTCTTGTAATATCTTTTCCACTCAAGACCAAGCAGCGGCAGCCATAGCCAAATGCGGTGTACCTGTTTTTGCCTATAAAGGAGAAAGTCTTGAAGAATATTGGGATTTTATCCATCGTATCTTTGAGTGGCCAGAGGGGAAAACTGCCAATATGATTTTAGATGATGGTGGCGATGCCTCACTATTATTAATCACAGGCAGTCAAGCAGAGAAAGATGTTGATGTGCTTAAACATCCCAATAATCAGGAAGAAAAGGTTCTGTTTTCTGCTATTAAAAAGCGTCTAAAGCAAGATTCACGTTGGTATAGTGAGCGTTTAAAGCACATTAAAGGCGTGACTGAAGAAACCACAACCGGTGTACATCGTTTGTATCACTTAGAAAAACAAGGTAAGCTGCCGTTTCCAGCTTTTAATGTCAATGATAGCGTTACTAAATCGAAATTTGATAATTTATATGGCTGTCGTGAAAGTCTAATTGATGGCATTAAGCGAGCAACAGATGTCATGATTGCTGGTAAAATTGCTGTGGTAGCGGGCTATGGAGATGTAGGTAAAGGTTGCGCACAGAGTTTACGCGCCTTAGGTGCCACTGTATGGGTGACCGAAATTGATCCCATTTGCGCTTTACAAGCAGCTATGCAAGGATATCGTGTGGTCCATATGGATGAAGTTGCCGCCATAGCAGATATTTTTGTGACCGCCACTGGCAATGTTAAAGTACTAACGCATACACATTTAAATGCTATGAAAAATGAGGCCATTGTATGTAATATTGGACATTTTGATAGCGAAATCGAAGTAGAATCTCTGCGCCAATACGAGTGGCAAAATATTAAGCCGCAAGTTGATCATATTATTTTTCCCGATGGTAAGCGCCTTATTTTATTGGCAGAAGGGCGGCTGGTTAATTTAGGTTGCGCCACAGGGCATTCCAGTTTCGTGATGAGTGCTAGTTTTACTAATCAGGTATTGGCACAAATTGAACTCTTTACCCGGCAGAAGCTTTATCAAAATAGAGTTTATCTATTACCTAAAATACTTGATGAAAAAGTCGCAAAACTCCACCTACAGCGTATCGGAGCCAAATTGACTCAATTGAGTTATGAACAAGCAAAATATATCAATGTGACTATCAACGGGCCTTATAAACCTGAGCATTATCGTTATTAGGATTGGTTGATGTCTACTCTTATGATTCGTCAAGCTCTCCAGGGTTTAGAATCCTATGCCATTGCTAAAGTTTCGGCAGATATTATTAAATTAGATGCCATGTTACCTTATACCTGGTCAGAAGAATTGCGTGATCAATGGAATAAACGACTACAAACAGTGGCCCTTGCTGACTATCCCAACAAATATAGTCATCCTATCCAAGAAGCCATTCGTCAAGCCTGTCAAGTACCAATAACTGCCAGTTTATCTTTAGGCAATGGATCTGACGAATTATTACAGCAATTATCTTTTTTCTCTATCTATCAGCGTAATGCCAAGATCTATGGTCTAAATTGTCTTTCAGTGAATAGTATTGAAAAATTTCAGATTGACTTTAACGCAGTTTACGCCAAAGCAAAGGCAGAACATGTTCAATTGCTTTGGCTTGATAATCCCAATAATCCCACTGGAGTGCATTTTGATTATCATGCGATAAAGTGTTTATTGGGACTAGACTGTTTGCTTGTTATCGATGAAGCTTATCAGCTTTTTGCCACTGATACTTTTTTGTCACTTGCTGGTTATGTAGAAAATTTGATTGTTTTACATATCTTTAGCAAAGTTATTTTTGCAGGGACTCATTTGGGTTTTGCTGCCGGACACCCAAATGCGATGAATGCTTTAGAAACTATTATACAACCTTATAATATCAACGTCTTAAGCTTGGAAACTGACCTTTTTCTGTTAGAGAATTGGTCATGGGTCCAAGAGCAAAGCACTCGCATCAAATATGATCAAGAGATTATGTTTGCACAATTAAAAGAAATTGATTGGTTACAAGTTTTTCCTTCTAAAGGAAATTTTCTTTTGCTCAGAATACCAGACGCTATTGCATTATTTAAGACGCTTTATCAACATAAAATTCTAGTGAAAAATTTGCACAAAACACATTACTTATTAAACAATTGCTTGCGCCTTACTGTGAGCACATCAGAAATTAATCAAAGAGTGATTGATGTCATTCGATCTTGTGGAGGTTTTCTGGCATGAGAAAAGTGAGTCATAAGCGTCGTACTCAAGAAACACAAATTGATATTACACTGAATCTTAAAGCCAAATTAGTGACAGGTATCCCCTTCTTTGAACACATGTTGATGCAAACTATCCATCATGGGAGATTCGATTTAACTCTCACCGTTAAAGGAGATCTAGAAATTGACCAATATTACGCTATTGAAGATATTGGTATCACTCTGGGGCAAGCTTTTAATCCAGCTATTGGAAATAAACAAGGAATCAAACGTTATGGATATAGTTATGTTTGCTTAGATGAAGCCTTAAGCGGTGCAGTAATCGATATTTCCGGTCGTTTTGGTCTGCACTTTAGCTAGTGAATGAATTTTTTTACGCTTTTGTCAACTATGCCATGATAACCTTACATATCGATAATCATCTGCAAAGGGTTAATGCCCATCATCAAGTGGAAAGCTTTTTTAAAGCCTTTGCTCAAGCATTAAGACAGGCCATAGTTTTTGATGAAAAAATGCATGAACAAACTCCTTTCACCAAAGATTCTTTGAATCAATAGCATAAGGAATTTTAAAGTCATATGAATATTGCCATTATTGATTGCGGTATGGGCAATTTACGTTCCTTATTCAAGGCATTTTATTTTCCTGCTTCTTCATTGCACCCAACGGTCAATGCTAAGTTTGTACGCAGTGTTCAAGAAATAAGACAGGCAGATACTGAGCAGGGTTCCTTTCTTCACTGCATAAAAGCCTTAAATAACAATGGGCTACAAAAAGTTCTGCAAGAAGTATTTTTAAAAAGAACTTTCCTAGGCATCTGTGTGGGTGCTCAGTTATTTTTTGAAAAAAACGATCAAGAAAACTGTACTGATTTAGAGCTTTATCATGGAATAGTAAAAGCACTAGCCAAACAAATTGACGATAAAAAAATAAAAATTCCATATATAGGATGGAATACATTAAAGCAGAAAAAAGCTCATCTTCTTTTACAAGGCATTGCACAAAATAGTTATTTCTATTTCGCTCATAGCTATTATTTGGCGCCAGAAGAAAAGATTACTTTGGGTGAAAGTGTTTATGCTTTTCCTTTTACCACATTCATTAATCGTAATAATGTGATTGCTACTCAATTTCATCCAGAGAAAAGTCGCCGCGCTGGTTTACAGTTTTTGAAAAATTTTATTCTTTGGGATGGAACAACCTAATGCAACAAACTCTTGTCCCTTTTATTGTTAATCCTTACTACACTCTCATTATTGCCGTAGTAGTAATATGGTTGGGTCACTTATTGACCAGACGTATTGCTTTTTTACAAAAATATAGCATACCTGAACCGGTTACTGGTGGCTTATTGATGTCTATGGTACTTTTGATTTTATACTACGCCTACCACATTCACTTTCAATTCAATGAAGCATTGAAAAATTTTTGCATGTTATCTTTTTTTGCTTCTATCGGCTTAAGTGCTGACTTGCGTAGCCTAAAAAAAGGGGGCAAGCCTTTAGTGATATTTATTATTTGTTTATTCTTTTTTTTGCTAGTACAGGACATCGTAGGAATCGTCTCTAGTTATTTTCTTGAGCCATTAAAACCATTACACGGTTTGATTTTAGGTTCCATTCCTCTAGCCGGAGGGCACGGCACAGCGGGTAGTTGGGGCGCCTGGTTCGAAAAACAATATCATCTACCTGGCGCTTATAATTTAAGTATTGCAGCTGCTACTTATGGCTTGGTAGCAGGAGGGTTATTAGGTGGGCCAGTGGCACATTTACTGATGCGCAAAGTTATCTTACCTTGCGCAGCAGAAATTGAAAAACGAAAAAAGCAAGATTTTATCCTTTTTGAAAATAGTGCAAAAGATAGACTCATCACTACGGATTCCATGCTAGAAGTGTTAGCCATGTTTGCCTTGTGCCTCAGTGTTTCTTATTTCATCACCCAATCTTTTAACGCATATCTACGTATTCCCAATTTTGTATGGGCTCTTCTCACCGGAATTGTATTGCGTAATACGCTCACTTATGGATTTAACTATGAAATCTTTGATCGAAATGTTGATCTATTCGGTAATGTGACACTTAATCTATTTTTAGCCATGGCACTTGTTTCACTGAAATTATGGCAGCTATCCAGTTTGGGCTTAATGGCAAGTCTGGTGCTATTCATCCAAACCTTAGTCGTTGTGCTATATGTTTATTTCATCACCTTTCGCGTAATGGGTAAAGATTACGATGCCGTGGTTTTATGTGCGGGCCAATGTGGTTTTGGTTTAGGAGCAACTCCCACAGCCATTGCCAATATGCAGTCACTCACTGACATGTATGGACCATCACCAAAAGCGTTTTTACTGGTACCTATGGTAGGGGCCTTCTTTATTGATATCATGAATTCTTTGGTATTAACCTTTTTCCAATCTATTTTAACTTAAGCTGTTATTTATGAATGCCAAAGAGATCAATCGTCTCTTACCACAAATCCAGTGCGAGGCTTGTGGATATAGAGGATGCTTATCTTATGCACAAGCATTGGCACAAGGTAAGGAAAAATCCATTAATCTTTGCCGACCAGGCGGAACTGAAGTAATGCGAGATCTTGCACATCTTTTACAACTTCCACCAGCGTCTGTCGAGATTCGTCCTTTACATACGATTTATATTGATGAAGAAATGTGTATTGGTTGCACCGCCTGTATTCGAGTCTGTCCAGTTGATGCCATTGTTGGTAGCAGAAAAAAAATGCATACAGTAATTCGTAAAGAATGCACAGGATGTCAATTATGTCTACCTGTCTGTCCTGTAGATTGCATGCATTTAGAAACAGAGACTCATGATTATTTGCCTTTGGCTCGTTTCTTAAGTCATGCCAATACTCCAAGAGAACAAGCTTCAGAACATGCTTTGATCCGTTACGAAAACAGAAATGCTCGCCTTAAACGCTTAGAAGAACAGAAAAAAGAACAGCAACAACAAAAAGCCACGCAATCATCTGCAATACAGTTACTATTAAAAGCCAAAAAATTAGCTGCCAAGCGCAAATCAAGGCGGGTTTCTATTGAAAGTGAATTATTGCAAAATGAAAAAATTGTTTCGCAACAAAAACGCTCAGCTTATCGAAAAGCTCAAAGAGATTTACGTTATGGTGACGATCTAGAGCAACTTAAAGCGCAAATATTCTTGAAAAAATGTAGCGATCAGCAAAAAACAGATCGTTAAATAAATATAACTAGTGCAACAAAAGAAAATGAGAGTGAACTCAGTCGATCCTCATGTCTCATACAAATCAAGAAAGGTAGTTCTTCATAAATAAAGGCCTCTACTACTTTTGTAACACTTTTACAAAAGATTCTGCCACATAGTCAATATTGTACTGATTCAAAGCAGAGATACAGATACGGCCATTTGCTACCAAATAAACAGCGCACTCTTTACGTAAAAACTCTACCTGCTCAGGAGTTAAACCAGTAAAGCTAAACATCCCTTGTTGCTTAGTTAAATAACTAAAATTTTGTTCAGGAAGGTTGTCACTTAATCGTTTCTGTAAAGAGCGACGCATGTTGCTGATGCGTGTACGCATTGTGTCTACTTCTTCAACCCATTGTCGATACAGCTGTGGAGTGTTAAGCACAATTGAAGCTAAGTGCCCGCCATGACGGGGAGGACTAGAATACAAACGACGTACCGCTAATTGAAACTGGCTAAATACATTGCTTGCTATTTCTTGATTCTCGGCAACCACAGATAATACTCCGACCCGCTCACCATACAGTGACATATTTTTAGAATAGGAATTACATAATAAAAAATTAAGCCCCATATAAGCAGCCCGCCTAATAGCATAAGCATCTTCTGCAAGACCTTCGCCCAATCCTTGATAAGCACTATCAAAAATTAAAATAAGCTGTTTTTCCTTTAATAACGATAAGAGCTGATCCCACTGTTCATGATTCAGATTTACCCCTGTCGGATTATGGCAGCAGGGTTGCATCAAGATAATACTATGGCGTTTTAGTTTATTAATATAGTCAATAAGTGGCTCAAAGGCTAGATCACCATGGTGATAATCATAGTAAGGATATTTTTTAACGACAAAACCGGCTGCTTGAAAAATGGAAATATGATTACTCCAAGTTGGATCACTCACATGTACTTGACTTTGCGGGAAATATTCGCGCAGAAAATCAGCCGCTATGCGAAGTGCTCCAGAACCCGCCACTGTTTGAACGGTTTGGATGCGACCCTCCTTAATTAAGGGATTATCTTCTCCAAACAATAAAAACTGAGAAGCTTTTCTTAATTCAAGTAGTCCTTCCATAGGCAAATAGGACTTAGGAATATGCTGACTAATGAGCAGCTCTTCTGCCTGGCGAATTGAATCTAATAAAGGTAATTTCCCGTCATCATCATAATAAATACCAATTCCTAAATTGGCCTTATTACTACGTGGATCCTTTTCATAAACAGGGATCATAGATAAAATTGGATCTCCCTTAAAAAATTTAACTTCTTCAAACATAATATATCCTCTCTAATAGCTTATTTTCTGAAAGTACTACTTTTTTCTTATGAATTATTTTATTCTACAAAAGCCCGTTCGATAAGAAAATCACCTGGTACCCCTCTTTTAGGAGAAATAATCAATCCTCTTTCTTTCAGGATGTTCACTAAATCTTTTAGCATGGAAGGTCCTCCACAGATCATGACACGATCACGTTCGCGATCAAAAGGAGCTAAGCCAATGTCTTTAAACAATTGCTCACTAATAATTTGCTTGGTGATTCGTCCTTCATGGATAAATGGCTCTCTAGACACCATGGGGTAGTAAATTAACTGTTTAGTGACCATATTACCTAAATATTCATGCTGCGCTAATTCCTTCTCAAAATAATCACGATAGGCCAGATCTTCAATTTTCCTTACCCCATGAATCAAAATAATTTTTTCAAACCTCTCATATATTTCTGGATCTTTAGTTAGAGAAAGAAAAGGAGCCAAACCAGTACCAGTAGCTAATAAATATAAATACTTACCCGGCAATAGGTCGCTAAGTACTAAGGTACCTGTGGGTTTCTTACTGATTAACACTTCATCACCCACTTTAATATGTTGTAAAAGACTTGTTAAAGCACCATCAGCAATTTTAATACTAAAAAATGTTAATTGCTCTTCCCAATTAGCACTTGCAATACTATAAGCACGTACAAGCGGATGAGACGCTTCTGGAATCTGCAGCCCTACCAGCAAAAATTGCCCATTGTCAAAGCGCAAACTCTCGTTGCGCGTACAAGTGAAACTAAAATAATTACTATTCCAATGATGCACACTTAGTATTTTTTCCACATAATAAGCCGACATATAATATTACTTTCCCCCATGGAAATTGTATTTATTAGTCACGAAACTGCATTTGATAAAGAGCTTTATAATATCCATTTTGCGCAAGTAATTGCTGATGTTTTCCTTGCTCCACAATTACTCCTGCATGCATCACCACAATCAAATCAGCTGCTTCAATTGTAGATAGTCGGTGCGCAATTACTAAACTGGTGCGACTTCGCATTAAAGTGTTAAGAGCCAGTCTAACTTGTTTTTCCGAAGCAAGATCTAAGGCACTTGTTGCTTCATCTAAAATTAATAGCGGGGCATTTTTTAATAATGCACGAGCAATCATTAATCGCTGTCTCTGCCCGCCGGATAAACGAGACCCATTTTCCCCTATCTTAGTATTAATGCCTTCTGGCAGCTCATTGACGAATGTCCAGGCGTAGGCTGATTTTAAGGATTGCTCAATGGATCTTATGTCTGGACGTTCAATGCCATAAGCTACATTTTCTGCTACTGTACCGTCAAACAACACAATATCTTGATTGACAACAGCCAATTGTTGACGCAGACTTAAAAGAGTGAAATGACGGTTATCTTCACCATCGATCAACACGCGTCCGCTGGTTGGTTCATAAAAACGAGGAATCAAAGCAGCTAAAGTGCTTTTACCTGAACCTGAAGCACCAACCAAAGCCACTATTTTGCCCTTTTCTATTGTTAAATTAATATTTTTCAAACTATCTTGCTTGGCACCAGCATAGCGAAAATAAACTTGATCAAATACCACCCCTTCTCTTAAACCATTTAACACAGCTTGTCCTTGATCATTTTCAATTACTTCATCAAGAAAAGCAAAAACACTTTGTGTTCCCGCCATCCCTCTCTGCAAAGACTGCATCACATCAGTCATACGTTTCATAGGATCGAACATAGCAATCATTGAGGTAATAAAAGACATAAATGCACCAGGAGTAAATCCTTCTTGTGCGCGCAAACCAGCAAAATAAATAATGGCGGCTAAAGCAATGGCAATCAACCATTGTGTAATACCACTACTTAAAGAGTTGGCAGAACGTTGTTTGACTAAGTTATATTTGACTGCATGACTAATCATTGAAAACAAGCGTAGGTTTAAGCGATAACTTTGATAAATTTTAATCTCCTTCACCCCATTAATACTCTCTTGCAAAAGTTGGGTCATATTGCCCATATATCCTTGATTAAGAAGAGTTAAATGACGCAAGCGAGAACTTACCAAGTGAATTAACAAGCTTACTGCTAATAAAGTAGCAATGGTAATCAATGTTAGTTGCCAGTCCAAATAAAACAGCACCGTAATTAGTCCCACCACCATCACCCCATCTTTAGCCAATACAGTGATCACATTAAAACCTGCATCGGTAATTTGATTGGCATCATTAATCACTTTAGATACCAGTCTACCAGAAGGGATATTTTTGAAAAAAGATACGGGCAACTGCATGATCTTTTGATACATCTCCAAACGAATCTGATGAACCAAATCGCTGGAAAGATAAGTCACTAAGTAATCATTAATATAGGTCGCTACACCACGCAACAGAAAAAGTCCAATAATTGCTAAAGGAATATAAGTGGTGTAGTAATGATTATGTTCGACAAATCCTTTGTCAACCAAAGGCTTAGTCAATAAAGCAAACAGCGGGGTGGTTAAAGAAGCAATCACCATGGCAACCACAGCAACAAAGAAACCTTTCCAATAGGGCGCCAGGTACCGCCACAGACGGCGGTACAGCGCAAAATTAGTTACTGGATTACTCGTGGATACAGATGAATACAACATAGAGATCTATTATAGTCTAAGGATGTCAATATACGTAGGCTTTTCACTTAAACAGTCTTACATCTTTGCTCGATTTACCAGTTACTTTCAGGATATAAAACAAGTTTTTAAGTGAAATATAACCAGCGATGCCTTCAATTGATACATGTTGTTAAGTACCCTACCTCTTAAGCGAAAAAGTATTATTTTCTTAGCAAAGTTTTTCCATAGCTCTATCGCACAGTTTAAGATAAAACTAGCTTTTTAAAAAAGCGCGTAACTTGTCATAAATATAGAAATTTTTTTAGATGCACCACAATAACTATAGCTAACCAAAAACATAGAGTAATGATACTATTCTAATCAATCTCGCCATCTAGCCCATGCTCCACTAACTTCAGTGCTTTAATTAATGCCATGGCTTTATTGGTGGTTTCTTCTAATTCAGTTTTTGGATGGAAATCAGCAAATATCCCTGCTCCCACCTGAATTACTGCTTTTTGATCTTTAATAACCGCGGTGCGAATGCCAATTGCCCAATCCTAAACTAAGATAGCCTAAGGCACTTCCATACACTCCTCTTCGTGATGGTTCTAATTCTTACAAAATTTCCATAGCTCGTACTTAGTAGCGCCAGAAAGAGTACCGGCAGGGAAAATCGTAGCAGGCGTATTTTACTTTCTACCTCTGAAAAAATATGCATGACATGCGAAATAGCGTTCTATTGCCATTTTGCGCGTTATTTGTACAATACCAGGCTCACTTACGCGCCCCAAATCATTTCTTCTTAAATCAATTAGCATAGTATGTTTGGCGTGTTCTTTAAACAATAGCTCTTGGGCATACCAGAAAATTTTCCTGTGCATTGGCGTCTCGCTTTCTAGTTTCTGCTAAGGGAGACAAACAATTAAGCGCTCTTTTACTTTTCTAAGTAGTATCTCTGGAGAAGATCCCACTACCATAGAATCTCCAAAATGATAAAAGATGAGAAAAGGAGAAGAATTTATGGTGCGTAATGCACGATAAAGACTGATTGGATCAGTTTTATAACCATAAAAATCTGGATAAAACCACCTACATACAGTTATCGGCATGGATGTAATCGACAATACATTTGACTCCCTCTTTAAATACCTTTTCTGAAACTTCATATTTACATCCACTAACTAAACCAAGCGATAAAGGGATATTAAGCCGCTGATATAACTGCTGACGTATTTTATTCAATCTATCTTTAGCTCTTGCAGGAGCATACTCATCATCACTTTTTGCATAAATTACCAAAGAGCTTGCCAGCAAAATTATTAATAATCACAACTTCCTTAGAAACTAGCGGGAAAATATCAGGAATATCTAAACCAAATAGCTTGAATATTAGGCGCTAAACGTTCTTCAATATAACGAATCGTTTCATATCCCAAGTATAAGTATCCAACCAATCCGCCACTAAAACATTCAAATCCCGGAATTTCTGGAATTTTAAAACTTTCGAAAAAAAATCAATAAAGTCTAGAACGTTACCATGATGTTGTTGAATGCAACGATACTTTCTCATTATATCTCAATAACTCCACCTCGGACGGTGAGATAGCTATCATAGGGAGGCCAATAAATGAATAACGTCCAAATTGCTTTTCATGCACTGCAGATTCAAGTAAATAGTTTAAGGGAGCGTTAGCTAGCTTCAGATAAAGCGAAAGTGGTGTATCGAAATCAGCCAATAATTCAGCTATACCCCTGTGCTTTTTTTAATGTGTTAAAAGTAGTTTCTTTCATCATGAATTAATTATTCCATTAAGAAATTCTTAATACAGCCTTCTCTGGACTACACTATCCGTTATTCATAAAACACTCGTCAACTACTTCCTATATGCAATACAGATATCGTACTTTAGAGTGAAGCAAGTTCTTACATAATTCACTAACTTTCCTAAATCGTAATTTTGTAAAATAAGATCATGGCCTATCGCACACTTAGTCAACTAATTAATTCTATATTGCAAAAGATGAGCCGCAGCCACAAGTTGTGATCGCGTTAGGATTAGTAATTACAAACTGCGAGCCATACAAACTTTCTTTATAATCAATAGTGGCACCGATCAAATATTGATAGCTGATTGGATCAATTAAAAAGATTAATCCTGAATGTGTCAGTTCAATATCATCGTCATTAGTAACTTCATCAAAAGTAAAACCATATTGAAAACCAGAGCACCCTCCCCCTTGGATAAATACCCGAAGTTTTAAATCAGGATTATTTTCTTCTACCAACAGTTCTTGAACCTTAGCACAGCAATTGTCAGTAAATAAGATAGGTTCCTGTGCACTTGACATAAGATCAGATTGATTTTTTTGCATAATTATCTCCTTAGTTATTTATTTCATTATTTTTTCTATAGTTTAGGGACATACAGAGATGCCCTGCAAGCCACACTGTCAAATAAAATAGTCACATATTCTATTCTGCCCGACCTGCTGCCCCCTTTACTAAATTATCAATGACAGAGATTAACAAATAATGACGATTGTCAAGTAGGAGAACAGATAACAAACAATGATTGGTGCACGCACGCTTGGTTTGTGCAACCATTCCTAGAGACAGCACTGTCCAAAATCTGCTTATTCATAATAATCTGTCATAACTTCTTGTAAATAAATTCTTTCTTTTTCTAAAGTAACACTAAAGATAGCTTACATACCTCATGCTATCGGTAGAAGCTGGGGTACAAAAATTAAAATATGTTGTCTGCTATTGTCTAGTCCAAACATTATTTGTTCAATTTCTGGCTGATGTTAGTGGCCTTGTAAAGCATAAGCTTGAAAATTTTCTGTAATTTCAGCAAATAGATGGCTAACTTTAGCATTTTTTCCTGCACCTGAAAACCAGATTTATAACCAGCAATGATTAGTTTTTGTGCCCAAACCCTATTTTCTAATAAGGATATAAAGTCCTACAGCTATAGCATAACAACCAGGACGAGCGATTAAACGAGCTTGCTTAATCTGTTCTCGATTTAATTCTGCCAAACCATGTACTCTGCCTGTTTGACATAGCTAGTTGCTTCATGAAGCTGTTTATAACACTGTTCCCATAAGATAGTATCTTACATACAAAAATCAGCAGAAAGGTCAATTACTTTCATCTCTTGGTCAATCAAAGTTAGAGTATTTTTTATCGAAACGCTATAAAGTGTGATAAAAAACACATCACTGGAAAACAACTTATTGGGTGGATCACTAAGACAAAGTTCAGGATAACTAATTAAATGCGGCAATACTTCTTTGACTAAGCGCCTTTTCTCTTGCCGACTAATCACATACAACACATCAACATATGGAGATGAGCCGGCAAAGGCAATAACTCCGTTTCAGTATAACTATTAGCATTAACAATACTGGCTTTGATTTTCTTATTTATATAATTGAACAATACAAAATAGCGGTCATTAACTTTCCATCTTAATTTTTTTTACAAGCCCTGTAGTCGAAGTATGATAAATAAAAGGAATAGAATAGACTGACCCACCTTTAGCTAATACTTCTTTACTACCCACAATTTTGTCCGGTGGCCAATCCCCTCCTTTAACCAATATATCTGGCTCAACTAGAGATATTAATTTTAGAGGTGTTTGCTCATCAAACCAGGTAACCAAATCGACACTGTGTAAAGCTGCCAATACAGCCATGCGATTAAGCAAAGTATTTAAAGGTCTTTCTCTACCTTTGTTTTGCTGTCTGATCGAATCATCGGTATTGACAGCTACTAATAAACTTTTCCCCTTGGCTCTTGCTTGTGCTAAATAAGTCACATGACCACGGTGTAAAATATCAAAGCAGCCATTGGTAAACACCAAGGGCCGAGCAAGAGTTTTCAATCGCGTTAGCAATGTCTGTGGTGTACAAACTTTGTCTTCAAAATATATTTTCTCCCTCATTGATACTGTCCCTGCCGATCTGTCGGTAGCAAAGGAATAGATGCCAGCAAAGCCTTACTATAATCAGTTTGTGGCTGACTTAATAATTCTGCGGTTTTTCCTTGCTCAACGATACGTCCTTGCTTCATCACTATTGTTTGATCACATAAACCGGCTAGTGCGCGAAAATCATGGGTAATTAATAAAATGCTCATATTCTCTTTCTTTCTTATCTGCTTTAATAAATCAATAATTTGTGCTTGAATTATCATATCTAAAGCGGTGGTGGGTTCATCACAGATTAACAGTTTGGGTTTGACAATCAAAGCACGTGCCATAGCAATGCGCTGGCACTGTCCACCAGAAAGCTCGTGCGGATATCGATTGACCATATGTGGATCCAAACCTACTTGGAACATTATATGTTTTACTTGGGTCAAGCGTTCTTGACGTGACGAATGCGGTATATAGCTCTTAAGAGGTTCTGCCACAATACTACCCAAAGTCATGCGAGGATCTAAAGAAGAAAAAGGATTCTGAAAAATCATCTGCATGCTTTTTCTTGCTTTGCGCCCTGCTCTTGATGACAGTGTGTTAAGTTCTTTTTGGTTCCACCAAATAGAGCCAACGCTAGACTGTAGGCCAATAATTGCCCGTGCTAAAGTAGATTTACCACAGCCGGACTCCCCGACCAGAGCAACACTTTCACCCTCTGCAATACTCAAAGAAACAGTATCAACCACCTTAAAACAGTCTTTCTTAAAATAAAACCAGCGCTTTTGACGTTTTAAAGGATAATAAACTGATAAATCAGTCACTTGTAATAAATTATTAGGCATGTATATTCATCAATCTCGAAATGATGCTCTTAATTAAAAGAAAGCAGTAGTAGCTGTTACAGTTTAAGAACAAGCATGGACTTTTTATTTTTCATCCTTAGCTGTTGATTATACCTTTAGTGAGAGGTATCAATCAGCGTTTTTAGCACATTATTCTTAAATAATTAAATTTTTGTGCTGACATATATCAGATCAATCTATTGACCTATTCTTACTTAAACTAATGCCTTTTTACTTAATTGTAGTACTTCTCATCATCCTTTGCATAGGTTGGTCCACACTTGAATATAAAAAAAACCTACATGTAGCTTAATTAATATCACTAATAACAAAGATGGATACACGCTAAATAAATAACTAGTTTCACAGAAGAATCCATGAAGTTAGAGATAATTTTAATAAATGGACAAAAAAAGTGAACAACAATTGAGAGTTAAGATATCCTTAAGTTATTTAAAGTTTACCCCAGGATAGTTTAGTTAAATTATATTAAGATTATTAACTTAGGACAATAAATCTAAGGAAAAGTGATGCAATATAAAACTGGAGTGTTGTGTTGATATTATGTGTCATTTTAATTTTAATAGGTATATTTGGTTGTGGTAAATCCTCTAACAGATCTGTTGCTATAATCAGATGGTTGATTCAGCCGAAACAACGGATTTAGTCAAAACTAAGTTATCTAAGGGTAGCAATTCTAAAACCGCCCCTGAAGAAGTTTTACATACGCAAGCTCAAAGCCAAATCATTAAAAGTTTAGATCATCAGGAAGAAGCTGACTCAGCTCAAGCTGAAAAAAAGAATAATTTTTAATGGTAAAGCTATCATATTCCTATTCAAGTCCCCAGTCTTATAGGAATAGGATATTTCTTGCCATCAAAAACTATCCTTATTCTTTTTTATAATCTTTATCTTTTAATCACTTTTAATGGTTTTTGGTTATCACAAGTACTAGGACCTGGATCCTCTATGTGATAACCTCTCACTTATTTGTATTTCATTAATTTAATTCAATATATATCCGATATCCGGTATATTTTTTGTTTTATTATGAGTAGCAAAAAGTTAAATTAAATAAGCGATATTTTTTGCTAATTGGATTTATTAAGTTTTGAAGATAAATATAACGTAGTAGCTCTCCTAATGAAGTTTCCCTATCTTTAAAATGATCTAACACTCTCAAATGACTAATATCAACTAGATTAATGGTAGGATGATAAACCCCCTCATCGTTATTTTTTCTTTAATCGCTAACATAGCAGCTAACCCTGAGTCAAATGGCAAATCTCACCTTTTTGGCAAAGATAATGCTATTTCACAGCCACTGCTGATAGAGGTATATCAGAACTTTTATTGATAAACCAACTCTCGCTTTCATCACCTATCTTTATTTATGTGTTGGACATCTAATTAACGTAGTACTATTCACTCTATACCTAATATTTTCGATTTACTGCTATTAATTAATAATACATAGTACACTTTATATTACTTTGTATCAAACTGAGCAAAAAAGTTACTGAAAGTATAACTGTCATTAAGAGGATCTCTAGGCTAAATAATAGTAAATTTTTATTAGATAATGTTAATCATCACCAATCAATATCAACAAACTTAATCAAGCGGGAAATAACTTAAGTAAATTTACTACAATAAATCGGCCAGAGATATATGTATAATGGTAACTTATCTCAACTTAGTAAATTCTCACTAATGTAATAGTTTTTATCACAAAGCTATATAGATATAGAGGTAGAGGTTTCATGATATGTGTTAGGTGGCAATGTAGGAATTGAAGATAATAACTTTTGTGTATATGGATGTTGTGGATTGAAAAAAACTTGTTCTCTCTCTCCATATTCTACTTTTTCTCCTAATTTCATGACCATAATCTGATGACATAAACTTGCAACTATCCCTAAATCATGGCTGATAAAAAGCAAGGTCATATTAAATTCTCTTCTCAGTTCCTTTAATAGTTCAATCAGTTGCCTTTGTACGGTCACATCCAAGGCTGTAGTTGGTTCATCAGCAATGAGAAGTTTGGGACCACACAATAAAGCCATGGCAATCATCACCCGCTGTCTCATTCCACCAGAAAATTCATGAGGATATTGTTGTATTCGTCGTGGGGCATCATTAATTTTCACTCTCTCTAACATGCGTAACGCTTGCACACATGCTTCTTTTTTATTCATTCCCTTATGATAAATAAGCACTTCACATAATTGTGAGCCAATAGTCAGGTAAGGATTCAAACAATCCATTGGATCCTGAAAGATCATGGCCATCTGCGTGCTGCGCCAATGACGAACCTCCCTTTGCGACAAAGCTAGTATATCTATACCATTAAACAAAATGCGTCCACTGACTGTAGCGTTTTCAGGTAATAGACCCAATATGGCCAAGCCTGTTTGCGTTTTACCAGAACCAGATTCTCCTACCACACCCAAAACTTGACCTTCTTGCACATCAAAACTCAAAGAATTAATTGCCTGTATTTTACCTTGATCTGTTGTATAAGTAATATTTAAATCTCTGACTGATATAAGAGCCATCAATTACTCCTTACGCATTTTGGGATCTAAGGCATCACGCAAGCCATCGCCAATAAAGTTGAAACTAAACAATGTAGCAATCAAAAATAACCCAGGAAACACCAATTGCCACAATGCAACCTGCATATTCTGTGCTCCCTCCTGAAGTAGAGTACCCCAGCTTGTCATCGGCTCTTGCACGCCTAAACCTAAAAAACTTAAAAAAGACTCTAATAAAATCATATTTGGTACAAGCAAAGCAGTATATACCACCACTACACCCAATACATTGGGAATAATATGATTAACGATAATAGAAAATGAGGATAAACCACTAATGCGAGCTGCTTGTACAAATTCTGCATGACGCAAATTAAGTGTCTGTCCGCGCACAACACGCGCCACATCAATCCAAGCAAATAAACCAATAGCCAAAAAGATAAACGAAATACGCCGTCCAAACATGGTTACTAGAACAATCACAAAAAACATAAACGGCAAAGCATTTAAAATATCCACAGTACGCATCAATACTGCATCTGTCTTACCACCAAAAAAACCTGATACCGCGCCATATACTGTGCCTACCAAAGCTGCAATCAACGCCCCTAGTAAGCCCACCATTAGCGAGATACGCCCCGCAATAGCAATACGAACAAAAAGGTCTCGTCCCAACATATCGCTGCCCATTAAATAGCCAGCCTTGATACTGGGAGGGCTTAACACATAGTTCCAATTAGTTGCATCATAAGCATGTTGAGCAACATAAGGTGTAACAATAGAAAAACAAACGATTATCATAAGAATCAATAAACTCACCATAGCTGCTTTGTTGGCTTTAAAACGCTGCCAAGCATCTTGCCAAAGATTACGCCCTTGCTGTTGTTCAAAAGTAATTTTTGTCATTTATCTCTGTTGCTTTTTACTAATAAACATGCTAATCCCTTTTACTCAATACACCACACGAGGGTCTAATAAAACAATCAAAATATCTACTATCATATTGAAAAAAATCGTTAAAACGCCAACTAAGATAGTCAAACTGATGACGAGTCCATAATCCCTATTTAAAGCACCATTGACAAAAAGTTGTCCGATACCTGGAATCACAAAAATCTGTTCAATCACCACTGAGCCTGTGATAATTCCTACAAACATCGGGCCTAAATAAGAAACCACAGGGATTAAAGTCGGCCGTAAGGCATGCTTTAAAACGATCTTTGACATCGGTAAACCTTTAGCTTTGGCAGTACGAATAAAAGTACTGTGTAATACATCAATGAGCGACCCTCGTGTGATTTTAGCAATACCAGCAATATAGGGAATGGCAAGAGCAATCACTGGCAATACAAGATAAATTTTTTGTCCCTCCTCCCAACCACCTGCCGGTAATAAATGAAATATCACTGCAAAAATAAGAATCAATATGGGAGCTTTAATAAAACTAGGAATCACCATACCTATCATCGCAAGACCCATAAAAATATAATCCAAAATACTATTATGTTTTAGCGCTGCCAAAATACCCAATAGTAGCCCAAAAAAAAGTGCAATTAAAAAAGCATATAAACCAATTTCCACTGAAACAGGTAACGCATATTCTAATAATTCATTCACTGAGTAATCTTTATATTTGAAAGAAGGGCCCAAATCACCATGTATCAAAGAATTAAGATAATAGCCATACTGCTCAATCAACGGCTTATCAAGATGATATTTTGCTTCAATATTATGCATCACTTCAGGTGAATATCCTTTTTCTGTAGTAAAAGGGCTGCCTGGTGCTATCCGCATGGCAAAAAAAGACAGAGTGATTAAAATAAATAAAGTAGGTAAAGTCTGTAATATTCTATGCAAGATTAATTTAATCATGATCTTTCCTCTCTTTTGTGAATATCAAACTCCTACAATAAACCTTCTACAATAAACCTTCACTTTTTTGATCTTATTTAACCACAATTGGTCCCAATCAATATTTGCGGTAATTGCTGGTTTAAAACTTTTGACATAGCCTTTGATCAAGCGACTTTTTTGCACCTGTGTATACATGATTAAAGATGGTACATCTTCCATCAATATAGCTTCTGCTTGTTGATACCAGTTCATGAGATCCTTATCTGATCAATCTGTGGCAAAATACCATGGATGGCTGAATCATAGTGGCACACTTTTGTATCCATTTATAATTATCAGGACTATCTGATAGATAAGCCAACAAATTGGATCATTATAGTTGACACACGTTCCACGACGCACCATTTCATAATCACCTATCACCTGTAACAGATAAATAAGTTTTCCATTCTATATTACGTAAACGTATTTTAACTACAGACAATATTTAACCCGCTCCATTAACTGCAACTACTGTCAAAATCTGTTGACGGTTTTTTCCGTAGCACTAGCAATTCATACTCTAAGGGATGGTTTTTATCATAACTGGCTTCTTTTAACAATTGCTTAGCCCGCTATAGGTTTTTGCTTACTCCACTTTGCCCAATAAGGAGCAAGAATAAAATCAGGTCACAGTATAAGAAATTTTTTGACCTTGACCCAAACATCTTATTGATCAAAATTTCTCGTAGCAGACTCATAGTCAATGTCAAACGTATCCGTCGATCATTAGGCAGATGACGAATATGTACATCAAGAAATTCAAACACAAGCCATCGGTTCTACATTCATTTCATGCGAATAATTGGCTTTGATTTTAACTAACATGCATTTTAAATGGTAACATTCCTGCAGATACATCCTCTCGACCTGACATATAATTAATCACATCATTTGTCGCTGATGAAATCGGTAAAAAACGTAAGCTATCGTTCTTAGTACGTGAGTCGTTGCAATACTGATAATTGTGTACTAACAAAATACTGTTGCTGACGCGCCATTCTTTTAAATAATAATATGGTCCATTACTGATCATATGACCTGCTTGCGTCCAACGTTCCCCTTGCTTCTCTATTACCTTAACAGGTAAAGGAGCAAGAGCAATTGAATCAAGTATTTGTAAAAAAAGGGCACAGGTTCTTCTAAGATTATTTACAAAACATGATCATCTAAAGCATAACCCCACCAAACTATCAAGCGAAGCTTTGCCTGACAAAATAGCTTTGGCATTGCGCATTGCCACTCTGTGAGTGCACACTTGTCACCGGGGAGTCGGTAGTAGGATTAGCCAATCTACGCCAGGAATACACTACGTTATAAGTAGTTACCAGTTCTCCATTAGACCAGCGGGCATCCCTACATAGATCAAATAACCAAAGTTTTTTATCTTTTATCTTACCAACCTTCAGCCAAAACCGATTGTGCATTGTTATACTCATCGACCCTTGTCAGACCTTCGAACAAAACACACAAGATACTGGCTTTTACCGCTTCATTACTTTGCCGAGAATCTAAAGAGAAGAAGATTCGTTGGCATTATTAATATTAATAACAATGGTATCTCTATAAGGATCAACACGCCAAGTTTCTTTAATATACGCTTTATTATTAATTTGCCAGTTACAATTCACCATGACCCAAGCTAAAATATACTAGGCAGCCATGTGATACTCTTAATTTTTTTCATGATTTACCCTAATATGAATATCTTTAATATGTAAATAACCAAGAGAATCTCGACCTTCATTACCTAGGATATATGGTTTTACCAAGCGTGGCATTTGTAAGTGAAATAAGGTAATTAATATATTATCTTTCATCAACTGCTTTTCTGCCTGGATATATAGCTTGCGCCTTTGTTCATTGGATAGATTTTGCTGCAAAGATGATGCAAGTAAAGCATCATAAACTGCATTATGATAAGCAATCGCTGTGTAACTACTATGACTTTTATAAACATTCAAAAAAGCAGATGGTTCATTGTAGTCTCCACACCATGAACGACGGATTAAATCAAAAGAACCATTGCGTTTGGCCGCCAAATAAGATCTCATTTCTAGATTAACCAAGGAAGCTTGAATAAAAGGTAATTGCATCTTCCATTGCGCAACCATAGCTAAAGCTACCGTTTTATGTAGTGGTTTGCTATTATAAAGCAACTCAAACCGTAAAGGATGAGAATCATCAAAGCCAGCTGCTTTAAGCAATTCTCTTGCTCTTTCTTTTCTCTGAGAAAAAGATAAGCTAGCCCATTGAGGCTTTACTTTTGAAAAATTATTGACGTAACTTGGGGTAAAACTATAAGTAGACTGTGCCGTTTTAACTATCTTATTAACGATAAGATCTCTATCAATCAATAAATTCAGTGCTTCTCTTACCCTTTCATCATTAAACGGCTTCTTATTAATATTAAATTCATAATAATAAGTACATAGTTGCAATACTGGTTTTAACTCGTCTTTATAATTTGTTTTCAAATGAGAGTATAACTCTGGAGGAATCGCATTATATGTGATGTCTTCTCGACCTGACATATAATTAATGACATCAAACATGGGTTGAGAAATCGGTAAATAAACTACCTCTTTAATAGATACGTGTTTACGATCCCAATAATAAGGATTTTTTTCTGCAATAATCCGATTAGCAATATACCATCTTTTTAAGCGATATGGCCCATTACTTACCCAATGATTTGGATGAGTCCATTTGTTAGCAAAACGCTTGATAGTAGGAGCGTGAACAGGAAAGACTGCCGGACTAATTAACATGCTTGGTAGATAGGGTAACGGCCGCTTTAAAGTAATTAGTAAGGTTGTATCGTCCAACGCCTTAATACCCAAAGTGCTCACACTCTTTTTACCATGTACAATCGCTTCGGCATTTTCTACCTGCATATTAATTAAGTAATCTGCCGAGGGAGATGCTGTTTTAGGATCAGCCAACCGTTGCCAAGAATAAACAAAATCTTGTGCCCGTACCACGTCGCCATTAGACCAGCGGGCATCCTTACGTAGATGAAATAACCAATGTTTACCATCATGGCTCTTCCAAGAAAGCGCAATAGCAGGAATAACTTTTCCATTTTTATCAGTATTGACTAACCCCTCAAACAAATCACGCAGGATTTGTATCTCTGAAACATCTGTTGCCATCTGAGGATCTAAAGTTTCTGGTTCTTCTCCATTACCCAATACCAAGCTGGTTTTATGAGCGGGTGCAATAGCATCATCTGCTTTATTTCTTATGAGAAAGGCATTCCAATCGCAAGCAGTCAAAATACTGCAAAAAACTATTGTATAAAGCATCAATTTACTCAATGTATTACTCTCTTTCTCTCAAGGAAGATGATCTATGAGGTCTACTTTTTTCACCTGTGTGTTATCAGTAAACAAAGTTATTCTTTGTTTCGCTAGCGTTAAATGAAAAATGTGGTATGGTTGATTGTCATAATCTGCATAATATAATCGCCTTGTTAGTCGAGTAAAAGTCATATCTTTCATGCCAGAAAAAATGCTTAAGCCTTTTATCTTGATAAAGGCTTCTTTCTGTACCCAATAATATAAGAGTGCACGCTGTTTATCATTTGCCAGGCTCCACTGCACTCTTTCCTTATCCCCTAATATATAAGTCGCTAAAGCAAGTTTAATCTGTCGATTATCATCTTCAATATCCAAACCTAAGTGGCAAGCTCGATATGCAAAAGCAATGGCATAATAATACTTGCTGTGTGAAATATTAAAAGAAAAATTCTGCTCTATCTTAAGAAAAGGCTTGCCGTGCGGTCCGTAAAACAAATCCTGAGCAGTGATCTGTCTTCCCAGTATTTGAGATAAGAAATGAAATTTAAGATGGCTTAATGCCAATTTTTTTTTCTTTCCTGGTAAAGTAGTATCGATCCATTGTGATTGGGCAGTACAATAAAGATAAACGGAAGTAGCAAAATTTTTTTTTTCATATGTATCATGTACTTTTTATTACTCTTTGATCAATAACTTGTCGTTGATACCATTTACCAATTGCCGCTAAATAGGCTTTAGCGCTGGCAGTAATAATGTCAAGATCAGCTCCTTGCCCCCCAAAAATTTCTTGATCCTTTTTTAAACGAATTGAAACTTCAGCCTGGCTCTCGGTTCCTTCAGTAATAGCATTAACGCAATATAATTCCAATACTGCACCACTATGCATAATACTCTCAATAGCTTTAAATACTGAATCAACTGCACCGGCACCGCTTGCTCGCGCTATCTTTTCTTGATCTTCCACATAAAAACAAATTTTGGCAAGCGGCTGCTCCCCGGTTTCCATATCAATTTTGAGTGACACCAAACAAAGCGGTGCAGCACTATTGATCATGTTACTCATCTCATCTGATACAAGTGCATGTAAATCTTCATCATAAATCTGGCGCTTCTTATCTGCTAATTCCTTAAAACGTGTAAAAGCGGCGTTTAATTGTTTTTCAGAATTTAAATGAATTCCTAACTCCTGCAATTTCATCTTGAAAGCATTGCGCCCTGATAATTTACCTAGAGTAAGATGATTGCTTTGCCAACCTACTGATTCAGGTGATATTATCTCGTATGTTTCGCGACATTTTAAGACACCATCTTGATGAATTCCTGATTCATGGGTAAATGCATTAGCTCCAACAATCGCTTTATTAGCAGGCACAGGATAACCGGTTATGGTTGATACTAGTTTAGAAGTCGATACAATTTCTTGGGTCTTAATACCAGTTGATAGTCCCAAAACATCCTGCCTAGTACGAAGTGCCATTACAATCTCTTCCAAACTTGCATTACCAGCACGCTCTCCTAATCCATTAATTGTACATTCCACCTGCCTAGCCCCACCTTCCAAAGCAGCAATAGAGTTAGCTACTGCCAATCCTAAGTCATCATGACAGTGTGCGGACCAAATCACTTCATTGGCCTTGCAAACTGTATGGATCAATTGCGCAAAAAGAGCTTTACTGATTTGTGGTAAAGAATAACCAACTGTATCTGGCAAATTAATAGTTTTGGCACCTGCCTCAATCACAGCAGAAAATATCTCTTTTAAAAAAGGAATTTCAGAACGAAAGCCGTCTTCAGCCGAGAACTCTACATCATCAACAAAAGTTCTAGCAAATTGTACCGCTTGCACAGCAATTTTTAATACTTCATCAGGTTTTTTATGTAGCTTTTGCTGCATATGTAAAGGACTTGTGGCAATGAATACATGAATACGTTTTCTTTTTGCTGTAGACAAAGCCTGACCTGCCCTTTGAATATCCTTTTCATTTGCTCTGGCAAGAGAGCAAATAGTAGAACGACGGACAGATGAAGCAATATTTTCAATAGCAGTAAAATCCCCAGCACTAGCAGCTGCAAAACCTGCCTCAATAACATCTACTCCTAATTTTTCCAATTGTAAAGCGATGCGTAACTTTTCTTCTTGGGTCATCGCTGCGCCAGGTGTTTGCTCCCCATCGCGCAACGTCGTATCAAATATAATCACTCGATGACATTTATCCATATATGCACACTTTCCCCCTTACTTAATATTTAGGAAAAGAACTTGAGATTCTCTGTCAATTTCATCTCATTCATCGCCTATCTTGATGATTAATAATTATGTCATTGCTAGAGTAAATAAGCTAGTACAATAATAAAGCCCTTATTTATATAAATCTTTGGAGAATATGAAGTGCTCAATCACAAAAAAACACCACCAAAAGGTGGTGCTTAAGTCAACAAATTAAAGTTAAAAGCAGATAGGGTAATAAGGTTTTTATAAATTCTTAAAAGATTTATTAATGCGATCGTTTAATTCTTTACCTGTCTTAAAATGAGGCATATTCCTGGCTGGAACCTCTACTCTCTCCCCAGTTTTGGGATTACGTCCAACTCTTGCTGGACGCTTACTTAAATAAAAACTTCCAAACCCTCGAATTTCAATGCGACGACCTTCTGCCAAAGATGACGCAAGATTATCAATTAATACCTGTACACCTTGTTTGACAACCATCTTTGTGCTTAAACTATTTATCTCTTCTCGTATTCCATACTCAATAATACGATTGATTAAGTCAGATTTAGTCATCTTTAACACTCCTTTAACGGGATATATTTTTATTCATTTTCAGTCAATTTTTCTTTCAGTATTTCGCCCAGACTAGTGGTGTTGACATTGGCGTGAGCGCGATTAACAGAGTTTAGTACTTCCGCCTGCTCTTTTTCTAATAATGCTTTGATCGATAGATTGATCTGACGATTCTTACGGTCTATACCAGTGATGATAGCTCTTACTTCATCCCCTTCTGAAAAGTGATTCTTAGCATCTTCCACTTTATCCAATAAGATTTCTGAAGAGCGCAAATATCCTTCCACTTCATCTGCCAAGGTTATAACCACAGACTTGGTATCAACTGACTTTACTTTACCTGTGACAACATCACCCTTTTCATGCGTTTGTACATAATCACCAAAAGGATCATTTTCCAATTGTTTGATACCTAGAGAAATACGCTCTTTCTCAGTATCAATTGATAAAACAATAGCTTTAACCTCCTCTCCTTTTTTATAATTTCTCACAATCTGATCACAAGGCTCTGTCCAAGACAAATCTGATAAATGTACCAATCCATCAATATCACCTGGCAACCCAATAAAAATACCAAAATCAGTAATTGATTTAATAATTCCCTTAATGCGATCACCTTTTTTATAGTTCTCTTCAAAAGCTTCCCATGGATTAGGTTGACATTGTTTCATACCTAGGCTAATGCGACGACGCTGGGTATCAATATCTAATACCATTACTTGCACCTCATCACCAACTTGTACGACTTTACTAGGATTAACATTTTTGTTGGTCCAGTCCATTTCCGATACATGTACCAAACCTTCAATACCTTTTTCAATCTCTACAAATGCACCATAATCAGTTAAATTAGTGACTTTACCGCCAAGACGTGTGCCTGCTGGATATAATTGAGATAAGCCCTCCCAAGGATCTGCTTCTAACTGCTTTAAGCCTAAAGACACACGATTTTTCTCTTTATCAAATTTCAATACCTTGGCTTCAACTTCTTGACCAGGCTGCAACAAATCGCTGGGATGCTTGACCCGTACCCAAGCTAAATCTGTGATATGTAATAAACCATCAATACCACCCAGATCAACAAATGCACCATAATCAGTAATATTTTTCACAACTCCCTTTACCATGGAACCTTCTTGCAAATTCTCAAGCAAGGCTTGTCTTTCCTCACCTAAAGTCTCTTCTAAAACTGCTCGGCGAGAAACAACAACATTATTACGTTTTTTATCAAGTTTAATTACTTTAAACTCAATTTGTTTGCCTTCATAAGGAGACGTGTCTTTCACTGCATGCACATCGACCAAAGAACCAGGTAAAAAAGCACGAATACTGTTAACCTGCACAGTCAAACCGCCTTTTACCTTACCAGTGATCACACCAGATAACACTTCACCAGACTCTAAGGCTTCTTCCAAGATAACCCAATCTGCTGCACGCTTGGCTTTTTCTCTTGATAAACGCGTTTCACCAAAACCATTTTCGATCGATTCTATCGTCACGGTGACAAAATCTCCCACCTTGACTTCTAATTCCCCACTAGCATTTTTAAATTCATTAATATCAATCCAGCCTTCTGACTTTAAACCTGCATTAACGGTGACAGTACTATTATCAATCGCAACCACTTCTGCTGTGATAATCTCTCCCACTGACATACTCTGTGTTGATGAATATTCTTCTAGTAAATCTGCAAATTGTTCCATTGTGTTGTTCCGGCATTCCAAGTAATGCACTTTCTCTGTTAAAAGGTTAATTACTCAACCATGCTTTGCCATCTTGGTTAGCAAAGCCTGCTTGCTTTTGACTAAGGGCGCGATTATAGCTTAATTTACCAGATCATGGTACCAATTAAGGATTATTTTTGCAGTTTCTGCTGCTGTTAATACAGTTGAATCTAATAATTTTGCATCTTCTGCTGGTAACAAAGGGGATAGCTCTCTCGCACGATCTGCTTCATCACGCTTGATTAAGTTAGCTAAAATTAAAGAGTAACTGATTGAATCTTCTTGTATACCAAGCTGTTTTGCTCGACGTTCAGCGCGACACTTAGGATCTGCATGTAAATAAACTTTGAGCAAGGCCTTAGGAAAAACAACAGTTCCCATATCTCGACCTTCTGCAACCAGGTTTTGCTGCTTTGCATAAGCTCGTTGCATCTCTAAAAGAGCTGTGCGCACCTTAGGTAACTTTGCCACTTCTGAAGCACGTAAAGAAATTTCTTCTTGTCGAATCTTTTGACTAACATCTGTCCCATTAAGATAAACTAGCCCATTTTCCAAAGAAAACATAAGTAAAGAAACTGCTTGGATTAACGCTTTCTCATCATTACTAGCAATGGCTTGTTCCTGACTAAAAAGAGCTAATAAGCGATAAAAAATGCCAGAATCTAAGTGAATCCAACCTAAGTCTCTAGCAACTAATTTGGCAACAGTCCCTTTTCCGCAAGCAACTGGACCATCAATAGTAATTACTGACATTATTTTATCATTAACTGTTCAACATATCTTTAATAAAGCTTTCTAATTGTCGTTTTGGCAAAGCACCAACTTTACTACCTATTTCTTTGCCATTTTTGAATACTTTAAGCAGAGGAATACTGCGCACCCCGTATTTTGCCGCTGTCTGATTGTTGGCATCGACATCTAATTTCACTACTTTCAATGCAGTTAGGTGCTGCTGTGCAATTTCTTCCAAAATAGGTGCCAAACTTCGACATGGTCCACACCATGGCGCCCAAAAATCTACCAGTACCGGTAATTCAGATTGCAAAACATCTTTCTCAAAGTTTGCATCCGTTGTATTCATCACAACATTACTCATATCAACCTCCTAATGATACAATCACGAACCTGATTTTTCAGTGATCTTTTGATCCTCTATTTTATCATCTTGTTCTTCTATTTCACCTTCTTGCACATAGCGAGGCTTACTTCCATGTTCTACATTCTCTTGACTCACAATTACCTCACGTATGGTTTTATCCTCAGGCACTTCATACATAATATCAAGTAACAACTTTTCCATAATCGAGCGTAATCCTCTGGCTCCAGTTTTTTTCTGTTTTGCCTGCTTTGCAATACTTCTTAATGCCGAAGGCAATATCTTAAGTCTTACTCCTTCCATGGCAAAAAGTGCTTGATACTGTTTGACTAGTGAATCTTTTGGCTCAACTAAAACTTTCATCAAGGCTTCTTCATCTAAGTTATGTAAAGCAACAAGCACTGGTAAACGCCCCACCAACTCAGGAATTATTCCATAGCGAATTAAGTCATCTGGCTGTGCATCCTTAAGAATATCAAGCTGTTCGTTACTTTCTTCGTTTTCTGGCAAATTTGTAGCAAAACCAATACCACTCTTTTTAGTTTTCTCAAAGCGTCGTTTAATAATTCTTTCTAATCCATCAAAGGCACCACCACAGATGAATAAAATATGGGAGGTATTCACGCTTAAAAATTCTTGCCGCGGATGCTTGCGCTGCCCCTGTTGTGGAACTGCTGCTTCGGTACCTTCAATGATTTTTAGTAAAGCTTGCTGTACTCCTTCACCAGAAACATCTCGTGTGATCGATCTATTTTCACTGCGACGTGCAATCTTATCAATCTCATCAATATAGATAATGCCACGCTCAGCCCTTTTAATGTCAAAGTCACATTTACTCAACAACTTTGTGATGATTTGTTCTACATCTTCGCCCACATAGCCTGCTTCTGTTAAAGTGGTGGCATCAGCGATTACAAAAGGAACATTTAATTTCTTGGCCAAAGTCTGCGCTAATAAAGTTTTACCAGAGCCAGTGGAACCAATCAACAATACGTTACTTTTGTTAATCTCTACATTATCAATAGCCTTACCTTCATCACAATGTTGTAACCGCTTATAGTGATTATAGACAGCCACAGCTAAGGTCTTTTTTGCTTCCTCCTGACCAATAACATAATCGTTTAGATGGTTGACAAGCTGCCTGGGCGTGGGCAAGTTAAGAGCTTTACTAGCGTCCTTTTCTTCATCATCAAAACTATTATTACTCATATAATGCGCAGTCTCAGCCACGCACACATCACAGATACAAGAGTGCTCACCTTCAAATAAGGCTTCGACTTCATCAATGTGTCTGCCACAGAAATGGCAACACTTATCCTTTGTCATGACTTTTTTTGTCTCCTTTTTCTGTTAATTCATCTCGAGAAGTAATTACTTGATCAATAAGTCCATATGAAACAGCCTCTTGTGCCGATAAAAATTTATCACGCTCAGTATCAGTAGCAATTGTTTCCACGTTTTGGCCAGTATTTTTGGCTAATAGATAATTTAACATCTCCTTAGTTTTCAGTAATTCTTTAGCATGAATTTCAATATCAGAAGTAGGTCCAGATAAACCACCTCCGCCAATTAAAGGTTGATGAATCATGATGCGACTGTGTGGCAAAGCCAAGCGCTTTCCTTTGACACCAGAAGAAAGTAAAAAAGCACCCATACTGGCAGCTAAACCAGTACAAATAGTACACACATCAGGACTGATATAGTTCATGGTATCGTAAATAGCCATGCCAGAAGTAATTGACCCTCCAGGAGAATTAATATACAGATAAATGTCTTTTTTGGCTTGTTCACTTTCTAAAAACAAAAGCTGTGCCACAATCAAATTGGCCATGGTATCGTCCACTGGCCCAACTAAAAAAACGATTCGGTCCTTAAGTAATCTTGAATACAAATCAAAAGAACGCTCGCCCCGGCCTGTTTGCTCAATGACTGTTGGTATCAAATAATTTTTCTCTGTCATAATTTATCCAAGTGCTCAAAATCACGCCTTCATCAAATCTTCATTAAATCTTCTATGCTGCGCTTTACTTCTTTGACTCTAACTTTATTTAGCACAAAGTTAACAATATTCTTTTCCGTGGCCACAGATCGGGCATTGGCATATTCATCTTTATGGCTTAAGTAATAATGCACTACCTCTTGCGGATCTTCATAACTTTGTGCAATATCATCAATCACTTGACGCACTTCTTTATCACTGGCTGCTAACGATTCTTGATCGATGATTTGATTCAAAATAAGCCCGATCTTAATGGATTTTTCTGCCTGCTTTTTAAATAAATCATCAGACGTTACCTCAGTTTTCACTAGAGAAGCATTAGCTGAAGAAGTCGCTTTTTGTTTTAAACGTGCAATCTCACGATCAACCATCACCTGCGGTAAAGCAAAATCTCCCATACTAAGAAGTAAATTAAGTACTGCATCGCGGTTAATCATATTCAACCGCTTTTCTACTTCACGCTGTAAATTTGCCCTAATCTCTTCTTTCACCTTATCAATCCGTCCATCTTTTATGCCCAAAGATTGGGCAAAGGCTTCATCCACTATAGGCAAAATAGCTTCTCTCACTTCTTGCATGGTAACTGTAAACACAGCTTTTTTTCCTGCTAAATCAGCAGCATGATATTTCTCAGGAAAATCAACATCTACTTCTTTTGTTTCTCCTGCCTGCATGCCAACTAAGGCATTTTCAAGTTGCTCTAATAAACTACCGCTACCAATGACTAAAGAGTAGTCTTTGGCACTTCCACCTTTAAAAGCCTGGCCATCTAATCGGCCAATGAAATTGATGCTCACTTGGTCTTCTTTTTTCGCTGCTCTGGATACAACCTCATAATGAGCTTTTTGCTTACGTATTTTTTCTAACGTTCTATCCACATCCGCATCATTAACTTGTACCACTGCTTTTTCTACTTCTCTTTGTGATAATTCACTTAAATCAGCCGCTTCGGGTAGTACCTCAAACAAAACAGCTACTTGAATTGATTCCTTATCGTTATCATCGCTAGACAGCATCTCCATTTTTCTTAAACCTGCTACTGCTAATTCCTTCTGCACAGCATAGGCATAAAATTTTTCATGTGCCTGGCTGTTTAACACTTCATTGCGTGTGTTTTGTCCATATCGATCTTCTACTAACTTTAAAGGTACTTTACCTGGGCGAAAGCCATCTAAACGCACTTTTTTTTGCGTTTGGCGTAGTTTTTTTTCTACCTCTTTTTCAATCTCAGATCGAGATAAAATCAAGATGATCTTACGTTGTAATCCTTCTAAGGTTTCTATGTCAACTGCCATCTGTTTTTCTTCCAATTCATATTAATTTAGGTGTTAAACAGGATAACTAACATTCTAAAGCGATCCTGTAAAATCTAGTCTAGCTGCGACCAACGCGAGCAAGTGCAAGCAAGAGTGTAATTTACTATTTTAGCACAGAATGATCATTGCACAACGTAAGCTTTTATCGGTGTAACTCACTGGCTACGCTGGTTATTTTACTGGTTTTCATATTGTAAGCAGTTAATTTGCCACCCCACACTACTCCAGTATCAAGAGCAGTGACTTTATTTGTTTGATATAAACCAAGTGCTGACCAGTGACCAAATAAAACATGCATACCTTGCAGGCCAGGATTATCAATCACAAACCATGGCAATAATCCTTTAGGTAGTTGTGATAATTGTCCTTTAAAATCAAAATCTAGTCCATAATCATGCAAGCGCACCATGCGCATGCGCGTGAATACATTAATGGAAAATCGCAATCGGTCAAATGCCAACATTTCTTTATAATGAACATTTGGTGTGTTGCCATACATTTGGCTCATTAAATACGGAAAATGTGGTCCCTTTAACCACATGGATAATTCATCGCCATAATTACAAAGCTCTTGCCAGCCCCATTGCGGATGAACACCTGCATGCACAATCAAGTAAGGTGGATAATGCAAATATAAAGGCTGGGAACGCAACCATGTAATTAATATAGCTTGATCTTTGGCCTGAAAGATCGGCGCTATAGTATCCTTTTTCTTATATTGAGGATGTTTTTTTAACGATTGCGATAATAAATATAGATCATGATTACCAAGCACGGTCTCCATACAATCTGCATGCGACTTGATAAAACGTAAAGTACCAAGAGAATCTGGCCCTCGATTAACCAAATCGCCTACAAAAGTAACCGTATCCTTGCCATAATTAAAATCAAGCTGTCGCAACAGACGCTGTAAAGTAATTAAGCAACCCTGAACATCACCTATGACATAATGCGCCATATTACTGCGCTGCACCAACCAACTTCATCAGCTGAGAATTACGCACATGAATCACTAGATAAGGGGTAGCGGCGTTTTTGACCTTCATCACCAACCAGTAAGGCCGATCAAAAATCAGATCTTTAGGCTGTTGTGCACTTGGTGCTGACATGTTAACCATGCTAATAACTGCATCATTTTCTACACTTGCTCCAATCTCATCCATTTGCAATTGAATGTTTTCTGTCATAACGCCGATTACATTATTTTCAAATCCTTGATTAAGAAAACGTATACCTAACAAATCTGGGTGTGTATTTTTTGCCAGAAAACTAAGAAAAGGTGCCTTAAAATGATCAGAATTTTGCAAGGCAATCTCTTGTCCGTGGATTTTTATCAAAGAAACAATTTCTTTAATAGGAGCCTGATCATGTCCCTTGATTAAATACAATTCTTCTGTCGGTTCTTTTAAACGTAGACGCAGTACAAAGTCATTATTATCATGATAATCAAGCAGGGCTAAATTAGCACGCATGGCGGGAGTGGTGGCACTCATTGCTTTAACTTTTTTCCCAGAAAAATTCATCACAGTTTGCGCAAAAGGAGTCTTATACTGCACTGCCTTGGCTAAATAAGCATAAGCCAGTATATCATTTTTGCCCAACTTCAACTGTAAATCAGCAAGTTTTTTGTAAGGAAATTTTGCTTTCATTTCTTGATTGATGGTATCAACAATAGACTGACCACGCCCACTTTTTATATAATAGCTATTACTCTCAATGTCTTTGGCGGTGAAAACAGGATGGTTATAATTGTATACTTGCGCTTGTACTTGGGAATCAGCACTGTCCAAACGAATGGGCGCTTTGACAATAGATTGACTTAATTCATTCCAGGCAAGATTCATGGCACCGGCATAAATATCATTGCCTTGATAAGTAAAACTAGGATAATCTCCTTTTACACTAAACTTCTGTTGATGCATTAATTGTGTACAAGCTCCTAAGCTAAAAAGACTAATTATTAAACCCATATATTTATTCAACATATCATTACTCCTTTATTATTGTTCACTTAACCTAATGTAACGATCAATCCCCTCTTCTAAAGATAAAAATTGTCCACGATAACCAGCACTTCTTAGTAAAGAAATGTCTGCTTGTGTAAAACTTTGGTACTTACCTTTAAGAGAATCGGGAAAATCAACATAGCGAATCAATCCTTGTTCTACTAGCTCTAACAAAGACAAATGTTCTTTATTGGATAAAGCGCGCAGGGTATTAACTGTGGCTGCCGCTAAATCATTAAAAGAGCGGCTTAATCCTGTTCCCAAATTATAAATTCCCGTTTTGGCGTTCTTCAGAAAAAATAAGTTGACTTTAGCCACATCTTCCACTGCGATAAAATCACGTTTTTGCTCCCCAGCAGCATAACCATCATAAGCACCAAATAACTCAACAAAACCTTTTTCTCGATATTGATGGTAATGGTGCAATACCACTGAAGCCATACGTCCTTTGTGCTGTTCACCAAAGCCATAGACGTTGAAATAACGAAATCCAACTACCGGGGCTGTCAATTGGTAGCAAGTAAGGTAATGACGCATATACTCGTCAAACAAAAATTTAGAGTACCCATAGATATTTAAAGGTGCTTCATAACGGCGTTCTTCCTTAAACACGTCACTTGAACCATATACGGCAGCACTTGAAGCATATAAAAAAGGAATGGCCTTAGCCTGAGCCCATTGAAATAGTTGAACGGTATAGCGATAATTATTGCGCATCATAAAGGGGGCATCATGATTCATGGTGTCCGAACAGGCACCTTGATGAAAAATCGCTTTAATTTTCAAATGCTTTAATTCATTGGTGTTAAGTGCTGACAATAACTCATGTTTGTCATAATAATCACTCACCGGAGCACGTAACAAATTTAAAAATTGATCCCGTTTCTCTAAGTCATCTACTGCAATCAAATAATGGTGGCCGGTTTGAGCTAAAGCTTGAACAATGTTGCTACCGATAAACCCTGCAGCACCTGTAACAATGTATGCATCCATATAGTAAAAGTCCTAATGTCTAAAATGTCTTACACCAGTAAATATCATAGCCATATCATGCTCATTAGCAGCTTGAATAACCTCTTCATCACGTATGGAACCGCCCGGTTGAATTACTGCCTTAATTCCCTCTTGGGCCAATAAGTCTAACCCATCTCGAAAAGGAAAAAAAGCATCTGAAGCAGCACAAGCTCCCTGCAAAGAATGATTTGCTTCATGCGCTTTCTTAGCGGCCATAAAACTTGCATCCACACGACTCATTTGACCTGCACCAATTCCATAAGTCCGTCCTTGTTTTCCAAAGATAAGGGCATTTGACTTCACAAATTTCACGATCTTCCATAAAAATTGCAAGTCATTTAATTCTTCCACATTCGGTTTGCGTGCGGTTACAACCTGCCAATGATCTATCTTCAAGGCATGGTGATCTCCAGTTTGTATCAATACTCCGCCCCCCACACGCTTTAATTCAAAGACGTTATGCCCTTTTCTTAATGGCAAGCACAAAAGACGAATGTTTTTCTTCTCAGCTAATACTTCCAAGGCTCGCTTGCTAAATCCAGGTACAACTAATACTTCTACAAACTGTTGGCTAATAATTTCACGTGCTGTTGATTCGTCCAATTCACAATTAAAGGCAATCACCCCACCAAAGGCGCTTTTAGGATCAGTAGCCAAAGCATTCTCATAAGCAAGTAATGCATCCCTTGCTGTGGCAACACCACAGGGATTGGCATGTTTGACAATCACACAACTGGGTTGATCAAATATTTTGCCTATTTCCCAAGCGGCATCAGCATCCATAATATTGTTATAAGATAAAGGCTTACCCTGTAACTGTTGGTAATCAGCAATACCACCAGTTGGCCTTGATTCATCCTGATAAAAAGCTGCCTGTTGATGTGGATTTTCACCATAGCGCAGATCTTCTCGTTTTTTAAACACAAGATTTATTTCTTGAGGGAAAATGGTATCTTTACGCTCGTGCCCTTGGTGATCAACTCTGCACCAATAATTGCTAATTAAACGATCATATCTCGCCGTGTGGGCAAAAGCTTTACCAGCAAGATAAAAACGATATTTTTTACTTAATAAACCAGCTGATTCTCGCCAATGATGTAAAAATTCATGGTAATCTTCTGGATCAGTCAAAACAATGACCGAGCGCCAATTTTTCGCTGCAGCGCGAATCATAGTAGGACCGCCTATATCAATATTTTCAATCGCTTCTTCTAATGTGATATTAGTTTTGTTGATCGTTTCTTCAAAAGGATACAAATTAACACAAAGTAAATCGATTGCGCTGATACCATATCTTGCCAAAGTTTCCATATGCGAGGCTTTATCTCTTCTGGCCAATAAGGCAGCATGGATTTTAGGATGCAAAGTTTTAACACGCCCATCTAATATTTCGGGGAACTCAATTATATCTTTAACTTCTATCACAGAAATTCCCGCCTCAGATAGTAAGCAAGCTGTACCACCTGTGGATAAAATTTCTACTCCTCCTTGTTGTAAGGCACGAGCAAATGCCACTACTCCTTTTTTATCAGATGTGCTAATTAAAGCACGCTGTATCTGTTGTGTGGACAATATTGTCTCCATATATTGTTATTGATTATTTTTAAAGATGATACTTTTTAATCCTAGCTCCTAATGAGCTACGACTAAGACCCAATATTTTGGCAGCCTTAGAACGGTTTTCATCATAACGCTTCAAAATATATGACAGCAAAGACCGTTCAACTTCTTCAATGACCATATCGTACACCCGACTGGGTATTTCTCCTTGCAGCTCCTCAAAATAAACTGTCAAACTTTCACAAATACATTTCCCAATTTTACTCATCCCTACGTGTTGTTGATCCATCAATACTGTCCTATTATCGTGTCATAGTAGTCTTCATCGGCCCAGGATCGATGCAAAATGTTGTTCATTGCCTCTCTATTGCGGATGCTCTTCTTGAATAGATAAAATCTCAAGCCAGAATATGTTCTGCACGCAACAAATTGAGGTAATTAAAATATGCTTGCGCGCAATCTTATGCCCGTAGCCTTGGCCATAAAAAGGGGGAATCTCGGCTCTGTGCACTTTAATTGTCCTGGAAATTAGTTCAAATGGCAATACAAGCTGTCTGCCACTTCTAAAAAAACTCCTTAGTTTCAAAAAAATCCATGGCCCTGCGCTGCCCTACCAATCATTACTCCTGCCGCTTTACTCTTTTCCGAGACAACAATTGACGGTTGCGGACCATCGATATCGCCATTGACCCCCGAAGTACCAACCTCTTGTACCATTTCTTTGATAGGAGCGTAACATGCTTACCAGTAAAGATTTGTTTGTTATCGCGTACGCCCGAATGGCAATAGCGGCAACACCAGCTTTTTCTGCTATTTTGGCAATCTCTACTACATTGATACTCTCTTCATCAAAACCCAAACACTGATACTTTAACTATTGTAATCACTTCCCGCAAAATAGCTTTACAAGAGAAAAATCTTTCATCAATACAATTCTAGTAGTAGGATTGACAAACTTTTTTATTTTTAACTGAACAACTAAGGTTAATATCAATGACAAATGCAGTAATTCGCATTTTTTGGTTCACGACCCACAATTTGTATCACAATCGATGATTGTTCACCGATATGAAGTCGATGCGCTTTTATACGTGTTATGTAAACTTGGCTTTCCACTAATCATTTCACTAACCACCCATTCGCTACCAAATTTCCTATATACCTATATAGTTGAAAAGGTAGATCTGTAACGTCTATGCCAACGAGATAAAGCTAGTATCTTGTAGTGAGAAATTCCCTATTTGAAAACGCATCGGTCTGCTATGGCAAGAAGCTGGCCCATCGTTATTATTTCATCACGTTTCTTATTAAATAGTATAATCCGAGCCTTTAGCAGATTTGTCGTTTACCATTATATGAATTTGATCAAATCTTTCTTTTCCATCAGTGGCTTTACTTTTCTATCGAGAATTATTGGCTTTCTGCGCGATATGGTGATCACCCAATATTTTGGTGCCAATAAAATCACAGATGCTTTCTGGGTGGCTTTTCGCATCCCTAACCTACTACGAAGAATTTTTGCAGAAGGCGCGTTTTCTCAGGCATTTATCCCCATTTTAAGTGATTTTAAAAAAAATAGAAGTAAGGAAGAAACCATATTATTTTCACGCGAAGTAGCTGGTTTGCTTTCCCTTGCTTTATTTGTGGTAACTATAATAGGTATTCTGGCTTCACGCCCCATTATCCTGCTAATTGCCAGTGGCTTTGCTCATGATCCACAACAGTTTTCACAAGCCAGCAATTTTCTTAAAATCACTTTCCCCTATATTTTCTTTATTTCATTAACATCCTTTTTTAGCGCTATCTTAAACACCTATCAGCGATTTTCTGTACCAGCAATTACTCCTGTTTTCCTAAATATTACTCTGATCTTTTTTAGTATTGTTGTTTCTCCTTATTTTAAACAACCAGTCAGTGCACTTGCCTGGGGAGTTTTTTTTGCCGGTCTTATTCAACTGCTATTTCAGCTACCTTTTGTATCACAGTTGGGTTTTCTACAGGTACCCAAACTCAATGTGCGCGATTCTAAAATTCGCAAAGTAGTGCAAGCAATGGCCCTTATTATTATCGGCGTTTCTTCTGGCCAGATCTCCATTATTCTAAACGGTATCTATGCTTCCTATCTAGAAAAAGGAAGTATCACCTGGCAATATATTTCTGATCGCATTATGGAACTTCCCTCCAGTTTGTTAGGTGTGGCTCTAGGCACCGTTTTGCTACCTACCCTAGCAACTTATACCAGCAAACAAGATGAACAAGCTTTTTCTAAATTATTAGACTGGGGCCTACGTCTTGCCTTCACATTAGCCCTTCCTGCCGCTGCAGGGATCTCTGTATTGGCTATGCCCTTGATCACTACCTTATTTCAACACGGTAAATTTACTCTTTATGATGTCAATATGACTTATCCTGCTGTGATCGCTTATAGCCTTGCTATTCCTGGTTTTATTTTTATCAAAGTTCTTGCTCCTGGTTTTACTTCTCGACAAGATTATAAGACACCAGTATTGGTTGGCTTTTTCACTTTGTTACTCACTCAATTTCTTAATCTATGGCTAGTACTGTATTTTCAATTAGGTATCGTAGGAATCAACCTTTCTATTAGTATTGCTGCCTGTGCTAATAGCCTATTATTGCTTTATCTATTGCGAAGAAAAGGCTACTATCAACCGCAGCCAGCTTGGTTTTCTTTGGTATTTAAAATTACTTTAGCCACTATTATCATGACTAGTACACTATATGCTCTATTAATGCAACATATCTACCCTCTTTATTGGCAGGGTAGCAATATTAGTCGGATAATTCAATTAACGGGTTTGATGGTAATAGGGGTAGTGGAATATGCCATTATCTTATTATTGTTTGGTTTTAGGACAAGTTTCTTATCAATTCATTATGCGCGTTAGTCACGCTCAGTGGTGCCAGTACAGCGGGCTAGAACAAAAAGAGAGCAAATCTTTATTATGCCATGTATTACATATCAGCCAGGCTCAGCTAATTATACGCGCCGATGAGCCTATTGCTGATTCTTATCTATCATTATTAGAATATTATCGTCAACAACGCTTAAGCGGTGTGCCTATGGCTTATTTATTAGGATATAAGCCATTTTATGGTCGTAATTTTTTTAGTAGGTCTGCAGCACTCATTCCTAGAGCTGAAACCGAACACCTGATTGATTGGGTATTAGAGAAAAATGTAGCTGATAAATCGTTACAACTGTGGGATATAGGGACTGGTAGCGGAATCATTGCTATTACTTTAAAACTTGAAAGACCACGATGGGAGATCATCGCAAGCGATGTTAGTAAACAAGCACTTTGTCTCGCTCAGCAAAACTGCGACCATCTAGGAGCTCAATTAACTTTAATTCAAGGAAACTGGTTTGATACTACAGCTGCAGTTACAAAAAACCACTTCGATGTTATCATCTCAAACCCACCTTATATCGATAAAGAAAGCCCCTATCTAGAGCAAGGTGATCTACGCTTTGAACCAAAAATTGCGCTCACTGATGAAAAAGATGGTCTAGCCGCTTACCGAGTGTTAAGCAAAGAGGCTCTGTACTATCTTAAACCCCAGGGCTGGTTATGTGTGGAACATGGATATACCCAGCAAGCTGCTATACAACAAATGTTTTATAAGGCAGGTTGGACTAACATCGAGTGTCGCAAAGACTATGCGGGCCTTGATCGCCTAATTGCAGCCCAAAAACCCGCGTAATTTAAACTCATTAAACAGAGTAATATAGTTCAAACTCTATTGGATGTGGTGCAATACTAACTTGTCTTGCCTCTGCCTGCTTAAGTTCAATGTAGCTTTGCACCCACTCTTCTGAAAATACTCCACCACGTACCAGAAAATCATGGTCCTTGTACAAAGCATCTAAAGCTTCTTCCAGACTAGAAGCTACAGTTGGGACCTGTGTCTCTTCTTCTGGTGGAAGATCATACAAATTTTTATCGACAGCTGCACCAGGATGAATCCTATTTTGGATACCATCTAAACCTGCCATTAGCATAGCCGTAAATACCAGATAAGGATTAGCTATCGGATCAGGGAAACGTACTTCAATACGACGACCCTTACTGGAAGCACAATGGGGAATCCTAATTGAAGCAGAACGATTTTTGGCTGAATAAGCCAACTTGGTTGGCGCCTCAAAATGAGGGACTAGACGTTTATATGAATTGGTTGATGGGTTGGCAATTGCATTTAGCGCTTTGCCACGCTTAATAATGCCACCAATATAAAATAAAGCTGTTTCAGACAAACCACCATATTCATTACCTGCAAAAATATTATTGTTTCCTTTCCAAATCGATTGGTGAATATGCATGCCCGAACCGTTGTCACCTAGCAAAGGCTTGGGCATGAAAGTAGCTGTTCTACCTAAGCTGTGGGCAACATTACGAATAATGTATTTTTGAATTTGGGTTGCATCAGCCCGTTTGACTAAGGTATCAAACCGTGTGCCAATTTCCATTTGTGAGCCTGTAGCAACTTCTGGGTGATGCACTTCTACTTGAATACCTATATCTTCAAGTAGCCTGCTACAGGTTGAGCGCAAATCTTGGCCACTATCCACAGGTGGTAAAGGTGTATAACCACCCTTGACTCCTGGACGATGACCCGTATTCATTTTGTCTAGGCATAAACCGTTAGACCAAAAACCTGACTCAGAATGAATCGCATAGCGAGAACCCGAAATGCCGGTTTCAAACTCCACTCCATCAAACACAAAAAACTCTGGTTCTGGACCAAAATAGGCTGTATCACCGATGCCAGTTGATTTCAAATAATGCTCAGCTCGACGCGCAATGGAGCGAGGATCACGATCATATCCCTGCCCACTTGCTGGATCAATCACATTACAATGAATGGCGAGAGTCGGTTCATCGTAAAAAGGGTCAACAAATATCACATCCAAATCAGGGATCAATAACATATCTGAGGCTTGAATCCCCTTCCATCCCTCAATTGAGGACCCATCAAATGCTTGCCCCGTCTCAATCCACTCCTCAGGATCTTCTACAGCCAAGCGTGCAGGCACCGTGGCATGATGCTGCTTGCCCTTAGTATCTGTATAGCGTAGATCAATAAATCGAATATCATGCTCCTTAATTAATTTGATTAATTTATCACCCGACATAAATTCTGTCCTTTTTAATTGAAGTTATCTTCCTGCTCGCTATCTTGCAAGCACTCTCTAAGCGCTATTGTGCCATATCAAAAGCTCATGAACAAAAACAATTTTTCATATAGACAAACGCTTTGCTGTTAAAACTGCCTAATAACCTACCGTAACATTCTCATTTAGCTATCTTAAAAATACAAACAGCGGCCGATCGATTCGATGTCGATTAGTAAAAATAGTTTCTTTATACTCTGAGATCGCTGTTAAAATGTTTTATTACAATTATTTTTCCACTAATAACTGATCGCAGCAAAATGTCTGTCTACACCACGCTTTCTTTAAACGAGGCGCAACAACTTGCCCAACAGTATTATTTGGAGCAGCCAATTGCTTTAGAAACCATTCAAGCAGGGGTGACTAATACTAATTATCGACTGTTAACTGCCAATCATCGTTATGTTCTGACGCTATTTGAACATATGACATCAGCAGAACTAAATGATTATCTCATTTTTACTCTTTTTTTAAACCAACACTATTTTCCTTGCCCTGCACCAATGAAAACTAAAAAAGGGCAGTTATTTACTACTTGCAAAGGTAAACCGACCACTATTATTAGATATCTGACAGGAGAAGAAAAAAAAGTCCCTTCCTTAGCACAATGTAATCACGCCGGCAAGATAATGGCCCAATTACATTTATTAAGCGAACAATGGCCAAAAAAAATAATCAATCAACGCGATTTTTTTTGGTGTACGCAAGTTGCCAAAAAATTAAAATATTGTCTAAGTAAAGAAGAACAAAATTTACTGAATCAGGAGATTAATTTTCTTTCTTGTATACAAAATGACTTATCTCAACTACCACAAGGAATGATCCATGGGGACTTTTTCAAAGATAATGTATTATTTAAAGATGGAAAAGTCAGTGGAGTAATTGACTTTTATTATGCTGGCTGGGCTCCTTTTATTTACGATCTTGCGATCGCCATTAATGACTGGGCAAGAGAACAAAAGCATGGTGTGATTGATGATGCAAAGGAAGCAGCCTTAATCAGTGGCTATTTATCTCTACGTTTATTAAGTACAACAGAGATCAATTATCTTCCTGTAGCCAAAAGAATGGCAGCACTAAGGTTTTGGTTATCGCGTCTTCTGGATGTTTATTTTCCGCAACCTGAAGTATTGACCTATCAAAAAGATCCAAAAGTTTTTTATCATTTACTGCGTTTTTATCGCGGTGACTAAGGATTTTGCTTATTGTCCACTTTTACAATAGCGCTGCCTGAAGCGAATTTCAATTGCAAAATTTCTCCTGAGTGTATTTGTTCACTTGAATACACTGCTTTACCTTGACTATTTAGCGTAATACTATAGCCCCGATATAAAATTTTTTGTGGAGATAGCGCATTTAGTAAACGAATAAGATGCTGTAAATATTGGATTTTTTGTTGACAACGCAATTCAACGCCCTCTTTGAGCTGTCGTTGTATTTCATGCAAATGAAATATAAAATTATCAAATAGCCGCAGGTGGTCACGCCAAAGCTCTTTTTGTCTATAAATATCTTGCTCTGCTTGTCTTTCTTTCTCTTGTAAAGCATCTTTCAACTGGTGTCTAATGGTAAGCAAACGATGTTGATGCGATAATAATAAATCACTACTGGAGACAAAGATGCGTTCATAACCATCTAATTGTTGTGCTGTAGCAGCATAGCATGCGATTAACAGTTCATATAATCGTTTACCAAGCATTTGTCGTTTCATTTCTTGTTCCTGCCAAGCAGGACTGACTAGCTCAGCAGCCGCAGTTGGTGTGGGTGCTCGTAAATCAGCAGCAAAATCTGCCAAACTAAAATCAATTTCGTGTCCTACAGCACATACTACTGGCAGCTGGCTATCATAAATAGCCTTGACTACTACTTCTTCATTAAAAGACCACAAATCCTCTAAACTGCCTCCACCACGTGCCACAATCAACACATCTACCTCTTGGCGGTGATTGGCTTCTACAATAGCACGCGCAATTTGCCGCTCACTGCCTAATCCCTGGACTGCAGTAGGATAAATAATAATCTCGATTGAACTCATGCGGCGCTTTAAAGTTGTAATGATGTCGTGGGCAACTGCTCCACTTGTGCTAGTCACAATACCTACACATCGCGGGAAAAAAGGAATTTTTTTCTTATGCTCATTAGAAAAATAGCCCAACTTGGTTAGCTTATCTTTTAACAGCAAATAGTTATGATAAAGCTCACCTTGGCCAATTAAAGCGAGCTTTTCTACAATAAGCTGGTATCTGCCTGTTTTCCCATAAAGAGAAATTCTGCCGTGGATCACAACTTCAAGACCCTCTTGCGGAAGAAGTGTTAAAGAATGACCTAACTTAAATAAGACACAGTCAATTTGCGCATTGCTATCTTTTAACTTGAAATAATAGTAACCTGAAGATGCTCTAACCACGTTAGAAATCTCTCCACGCACTGCAGAATAAAAAAAGTGTGCTTCTAGTAAATTTTTAGCGCGAAGATTAAGTTCAGAAACACTTAATATCGGTATTTCTTTAACAGCTGGGGCTGTCTCTTCGACTAGAAAATCAAATAAATCATTCACTTTTCTTATCACTACCAAAAAGCATTGTTTACTCTAAAAAACAATATCCCATAAACTTACTTACTCTTAGATTGGTCATTAACAAAAATTAAAGTTTTTTACTATTGTTAAAACCGATACTGTAAGCCAACACCCACAATATGCGCTTTTACCTTAATGTTGGCCTGTGTGCTAGCCCGGCCATCAACACAGCTAAGCGCACCAGCACCATATTCTTGGCGCTTACCGCAAAAACTACCGTTATCTATTTTCGACGTCTTCTGTTTTAAGAAATTATAGGATACATTAAAAGTCAGGTGTTTATTATAGTGATAATCACCACCTACTCCTACCATGAAGCGATCATTATCAGGAATCGCCGGGGCCCGACCTTGATTATCTTTTGCTGAACTTGGTGTATACATGATACCACCACGCAAATTAATACGGTCATTATATCGATAATTAGCACCAATACTTGCTTGCCAGGTATCCTTAAAATCAATTGCGACATCGGTATATCGACGCGGCACTAGCGTAGGAATGCGCTTTTGGGCATCCGGAACTAGTTTTGTATGAGCCCAGTCGATATGTAGCACCTTTTGACGCGAATCTTTGAAAAAAGCTAGATTGGCCATTAAGTCAAGCTGATCACTCACCTGCCAAAAAGCGTGTAGCTGCCAACTTTCAGGATATTTTAATTCAAAATTCACCGTTTCATGATGCACATAGCCTAGCCGATGATAAATATCATCGATAATAGCACCCAAAATTGGTATATCCCAACCATAACTATAAGCTTGCCACCACGCCTCTCCTTTGAAAGGGGCTTTTGATTTAGAACGATAGCTAAGGCCAAGACGTACTTTATCATTGACATCCCACAACCAAGCAAGATTATAGCCATAGGCCACACCCGTCCCTCTTAAGGTCGTATATATTTCAAACGAGCCATCAGGCACCAAATATTTGCCGTTTAAAAATGGTAAAAAAAGATTAGCAAAACTATTGACACCATATGCAACATCAGCAAATTGTCGTAAAGTTCCTCTAGACCATAAAGCATATACACCTAAACCAATACTGTGATGATCGTTTAGTTTGATAGCAATGTTTGGATTAAAACTTACAGATAAAATACGAACACGATTGGTATTAAAACGGGTCACACTATTCATAGGATAATCAAAGTCAGCACCAAACCCCCCATAAATACCCAAACCAGCAAATAAGCTGGGGGTTAACTGATGACTAATGAATAAACTGGGTGCCTCAATACGATGTCCAACTTGACCTGAGGTTTGTCCCTTGATCGGTACATGGCTTTTAAAATAATATCCTTTCGCTTCTGAATAATAAAAATCGGGCAGGACTAAAAGAAAATTATTTTCAAAATAAGTACCCGGTAAGTGAGTAAGACCTGCCGAATTAGCTACTATGGTAGAAGGATTTTTAGCTTCCGCAGCATTGGCATTGGCAGTATTGGCAGCATCAATTGCATAGCTGGGTGCCACCATACCAGAACTCCAAATAGATTGTGTCGCTAAGCTTGTTAAAAGCAAAAGCATTTTCTTTGCAGGAAACATCCTGCTCTGATTACTTTTAATATACTGTATATTCATAATTATAGCTTTCTTCAATAACTAAAGTTTACTCAAACCGTCTATTCAGTGAAGCAAATTATCTAAACAGATATTTATAACAAAATTAGAGTAATTATTCAATATTAAGATTTGAATCAAGATGAATTTTAAGAATATTTTTTATGCAAGTAATGATTGAGTTGTTTATTTAAAGTTTCCTCTAGCAAATCAGGGAGTTGTTGTTGCAACTCATGCTGCACGCAACCAAGCATAATGTCATAATTATTCAGTAGTAAAGTACTAAGCATGTTTTCTAATAACGTTTTTAAGTAAGGTTTTAATTCTTTTTTGAGAGTATTGACTAAGTCTTTCTCATCCACTACACACAGACGTTTAGCACTATCCAAACAATGCTCTGGATTCACAATGGTCACTGCCACACAATTGATCGCTTCAGCTTCATCCTGCGTTAATTTTTTTTCCACAGTGTCCGCATCTGTATGCGTCACGTTTCCGGTTTCTTCAAGAAAAACTAGATCCTGACTTTTTTCCACACTATCGCGACAGCGCATCAATATTTCTTGATCCTTAATTTTCCATTGATTGGAAAGAAGAACTTGGGTTGGGGTATCAGGATTATCAAACTGTTTATTATGCGCCTTCTCCCATTCTTTTAGATAATGATCATAAATTTTTTCCCGTACAGCAGAAGAACCTTTAGAGAAATGGGAAGTTGATGAAGATGAAGTAGAAATTGACTCTTCTTGTTGTGACATGGGAAAATCTTTTGACAACTGTTGTTTGCGTTTTGTTATGCTCTTTCGGGCACTTGACGAAGATAACTGTTTGCGCTTTTGACGCATATCACGTAAATCTTTTAACCATTGGGCAGTGGATTCCTGAAAAACGGATTGTTCATCTTGATCCTGCTTTAAAGATGCCATCTTTGGTTCCTTAATTCTCTATTTAATGTTGAGTACATACGCCAGTCCACATGCGTATTATACCTATGACAACAAAAACTGAGTTTAATTTTACCTTTTACCTTGCTTAATCAGTTTATTGTCCACTATGAGCTATTTATATAGAATAGGAGTTTTCTATTTTGGATATATCTTTAAAGATGTTAGAAGTGCAATTATTGAAAACTCAAATAGATCAGGTGATAAAACGACTTGCCACGCGCAGTTTTACTTTTGATAAAGATTATTTCTTAAAAATTGAAAAAAAACGCAGAGAATTACTGATACAAACTCAAGAACTAAAAACACAGCGTAATCAACTTTCCCAACAAATCGGCATGAAAAGAAAAAATCAGGAAAATAGTACTGATTTAATAAGGCAAGTGAATCAAGTTAATCAATCACTATTGCAATTAGAAGAGCAATTAAAAAAGACCCAACAAGAGCTTGATCACTGGCTAATGGGAATCCCTAATCTTCCCCATGAATCTGTTCCTATCGGCAAAGATGAACATGATAATGTGGAAATAAAAAAACACGACCGACCTCGTCAATTTTCTTTTTCTCCTAAAAATCATGTGGAATTGGGCGAAATGTTAGGTCTCAACATTTCTGCTGGGGTAAATCTATCGGGCTCTCGCTTTTCTGTTTTGCAAGGCAATATTGCACGCTTACATCGCGCATTGGGCCAATTTATGTTAGATCTACATATCAACTATCATGGATATACAGAGTATCAAACTCCTTATATTGTTAATGATGAAATTTTAGAAGGTACAGGCCAACTGCCTAAGTTTGCTCAAGATATGTATTGTGTATTATCTGGAGATGGTGAACAAAAGTCGCAATATCTGATTTCAACCGGCGAAATAACCCTCACCAATCTTTTTCGTGACAAAATTACAACAGTCAAACAATTACCAGCACGTTTGACTACCTTATCTCCTTGTTTTCGTTCCGAAGCAGGCTCTTATGGCAAAGATACCAAAGGACTTATCAGGCAACATCAATTTGATAAAGTAGAGATGGTTCAAATTACCACACCACAGTATTCTTATCAGGCTTTGGAAGAACTAGTAAATCATGCAGAAAAGGTGTTACAGGCTTTAGAGCTCCCTTATCGAGTGATTATGTTATGTACTGGTGATATGGGATTTAGTGCTGCTAAGACCTATGATATTGAAGTGTGGGTTCCTTCAGAAAATACTTATCGAGAAATCTCAAGTTGCTCTAATTGTGAAGATTTTCAGGCACGACGCATGAGAGCGCGATTTAGAGATATTGATGGAAAAAATAAACTGGTGCATACTTTAAATGGTTCAGGTGTGGCTGTGGGTAGAGCTCTTGTTGCCCTATTAGAAAATCATCAAAATGAAGATGGCTCTATCAACATACCAGTCCCTTTACGAGCTTATCTAGGGGGTATAACCAGACTAAAAGCAGAAAAAAATGACAACACGAAATGAATATTTGGCACCTTATGTTAGTTTTAATCGCAGCCAATGGTCTGCTCTACGTAAAAATGTCCCTCTTACCTTAACTGAACAAGATTTAGAGCCCCTGTTAGGAGTCAATGAAAGTTTGTCTTTGGATGAAATAAGTACAATTTATCTTCCATTAGTGCGTTTAATCAATTACTACATTGAAGAAAATATCCGTAGGCAAAATGTATTACATTCCTTCTTGGATCGAGATACGCCCATGAGCACCTATATCATTGGCATCGCTGGTAGCGTTGCTTCTGGTAAAAGCACTGCGTCGCGCATTTTACAAGCGTTACTAAGTCGCTGGCCAACACCACGTAAAGTAGATCTAGTGGCAACAGATGGTTTTTTATTAGATTTAAAAACGTTATCAGAGCGCCAACTGACTTTTAAGAAAGGCTTCCCTGAATCTTATCGACTGCGTGAGCTTCTGCAATTTGTTTCCGATGTTAAAGCAGGCAAACGTCATGTAAAAGTGCCCATTTACTCGCAATTCACTTACGATATTATCCCTGATCAATACGAAATAGTCGATCAACCCCAACTATTGATTTTAGAAGGTCTGAATATTTTACAAAATAATCAGTTATCCACTCCGCCAGAACCTTCGATATTTATTTCCGACTTTGTGGATTTCTCTATTTATATTGATGCCGATGAACAGCTATTACGGCAATGGTTCTTAGAACGTTTTTTACGTCTACGCGAGGTCGCTTTTAAAAAGCCTAATTCTTTTTTCCATTCCTATTCTATCATCAGTGAAAAAGAAGCCATACATTTTGCTAACGAAGTTTGGATCAACATTAATGGCGTTAACTTACACGAGAATATCCTGCCCACTCGCGAACGAGCGCATTTAATCTTGACTAAAGGGGTTAATCATTCTTTTGAAAAAGTACGTTTAAGACACTAATATGGAAACTGTTTTTTCATTCACAGACTTAAGACATCAGCTAATCAATGCAACTACCTCTTTGGGCTATCAACAACCAAGTGCAGTTCAACAAAAGGCCATGCCTATCATTCTTACTGGAAAATATTTACTGGTCATTGCGCAAACTGGTACAGGTAAGATAGCAGTCTATACCCTTCCCTTATTGGAACGCTTAAAACATCAGTCCAATCACAGTGTTTCACCAGAGCGTCATCTTTTGCGCCTATTAATTTTAACCCCCACCTGTAAACTAGCAGAACAAATTGGAGCGAGTTTAACAAAGTTCTTATATCATTTATCACTGAAACATGCAGTGATTTGCGGTGGCACACCCATTACCCTACAAATTGATCTCTTGCATCAAGGTGTGGAAATCGTGGTGACCACTATAACTATAGGTCGATTACTAATAGATATCTTAAAACAAAGCGCACTAAAGCTTAATAAAGTGGAAATGGTTATGCTAGATGAAGCTGATAAAATCCTTGATATTGGTTTTTTCAATGATATTAGTAAATTATTTGCGCAACTTACCAAAAAACGACAAATCTTACTATTTTCTACCATCTTTCCTACAGCAATTGAACAGTTAGTGCAATCGTTTTTGCACCATGTAACACGGGTGGAAATTGCTCCCAATAACTCAACAAACATTTCCGTGGAACAATATATATTTGCAGTAGATGACCTACAAAAGAATAGTTTATTTTACGATATTTTGCGCAAATTAAAAACACAAAGTTTGAACTTTTGCAACATTAAATTAAAAGCGGACTGCATTGCCCATTTTTCATGCAAACAAAAACTAAATACTGTTGCCATCCACAGTGATAAGATGCAGCAAATACATGTAGCAACACTACAAAAATTTAAAGATGCAAAAATCCATATTCTGGTTTCTATTGATATTGCGGTACATGGCTTAAATATCACTGCCCTTCCCACTGTGATCTACAACTTGGCACAGCAAACAGAAGACTATATACATCGCACTGGTCGTACTGGTAGTCGCGCTGACTTAAATGATTTGGCCATCCTAGTAAATGAAAAAGCAGAAAAACGTTATCGATCAATTATTATGCAACTGACTCAGCAACAGCTACCCCTAACTATCATTTCCCATTATGAATCAAAATGGCTATCATCAGCTTGCCAAAAACATGCTTTAGTAAACCAGATAAAAACCACTGAGCAACTAAACAATCGCTCGCAATCACCATGGCAAAGACAACTCATTTGTATTTAACGGTGCCCCAATCAATCTTGCGTAGAACAGACATCTTTATATAAGAACATGTTACAAAAGAGTCAAATAAGATGATTGTGCTTTGCTACTGCAAAACTATGGTCTTTGGCAAAAATATTGATTGCGCTCCAAGTTTTCCTCTAAGTTATGAACATACAAGATAAACGGCCATTTTTAATTTCCCTCATCGAAGATCATTGGCAACAACCTAGATTGTGGCTGGGTTTGCTACTAACTCCTCTTTCTTGGCTATTCGCTCTTATTAGTTGGTTGCGTCGTTTTCTTTATCATCATTGGCTAAAGATAACTCATCACCCTGTGCCTATCATCGTGGTAGGTAATATACATGCAGGTGGCACTGGCAAAACACCGATCGTGATCACTATCGTGCAAAAACTACAGGAAAAAGGAATCAAAGTTGCTGTAATCAGCCACGGATTTGCGCGCAAGCAAAATACCATCCGACTCCTAGCAAATCAAGATCAGGTGCAAGATGTAGGGGATGAACCCTTACTCATCATGCAGCGAACCGGGGCACCGGTCTGCGTTGGGAAAAAACGTAATCTTGCCATCAAAACACTACTGCAAAAATACCCGGATTTGGACTGTATTATCAGTGATGATGGGCTACAATATTATGCCATGGCACGTGATATTGAACTCATCGTTTTTCCTATTTCTGATATTGGCAAAACGCTCAAACAATTACCGCAAGGGCCACTGCGGGAGCCAATGAGTCGCCTATACCACGATCAAGTACGCTGTGTTATCTCGCAAACAACTCACACTCCTTTGAAGAAACTATCTGTGAAAACTTTAGGCAAACATGCCCATATATTCTATGCCACACTAAAGCTTGGACCAATTTATCCACTTAACGCGCCCACACACTTCATTACTCCAGATTTTTTTCAGTCAAAATCTGGACTAGCTGCCTGCGCTATTTCTAAAGGACAGCGCTTTTTTTCTAGTTTACATGAACTAGGTATTGTACCTAAAGAGAAAATGATCCAAACCGATCATAGCATTTTACCTCTGCCAAGCTTAGCTAGTCGATATGACTATGTTATTATCACTGAAAAAGATGCGGTAAAATTTAGAGAAGTTAAGTTTAACAATGTATTTGTGCTATCCTACAGAGCTGATATCGAAGAATCTCTCATTAACGATCTTCTCTCTACTGTGAAAGCATTTCATGGATAAAAAATATTTAGACCAACTTGTTTGTCCAATCAGTAAAGGGCGCCTAATTTATCATGAAAAAGACCAAGAGCTTATTTCCAAACAAATGCGCTTGGCTTTTCCCATCAGAGATGGGATCCCTATTTTATTGACATCGCAAGCCAGAACTCTTAGCCAGGAAGAATATGATGCCCTACCCTGAGTATGAGGTGATTATCCCGGCTCGTTTGGCTTCTTCACGTCTACCTGGTAAAGTGCTGCGCGATATTGTTGGCAAGCCAATGCTGATACATGTGGTAGAAGCAGCGCGTAAAAGCCACGCCAGAAAGATATGGGTAGCTACTGACAGTAAAACCATTGCTATCATCTGTAAGCAATTTGATGTGCCCTATATCATGACTTCTCCCACTCACCAAAGTGGAACTGATCGTCTTGCCCAAGCAGCTAAAATTCTTAATCTACCTGATGAGACAATCGTGATCAATCTGCAAGGCGACGAGCCGGCAATCAACCCTACTTTGCTAGATGATTTGGCAAGTGCTTTGGCAAACACAACAGCAGCTGCGGCCACTGTAGCGCACCCAATCACTCAACAAGAAGATTTACATAACCCCAATGTGGTTAAAACTGTTTTAAACGCTAAAAACGAAGCTTTATATTTTAGTCGTTCTCTTATTCCTTATATGCGAACCAAAGGCATACAGCTTCCAGTATTACGCCACATTGGAATGTATGCTTATCGTGCGCATCTGTTAAAACGTTATACTCAATTACAAGTCTCCCCCCTGGAACAGAGTGAAATGCTAGAACAGTTACGCTTACTGTGGCATGGCATCACCATCCATGTATTAATTAGTACAAATAGCCCCAGCATTGGTGTAGACACTGAAGAAGACTTACAGTGTATTATTGAATTTTTTAAAAGTAAGGAATCAGCATGAAACTTCTACTTCTAGGTCCTCCAGGAGCTGGCAAAGGCACACAGGCACAGGCTATATCTGCGCACTTTTCTATTCCTCATATCTCCACAGGTGATATGCTACGAGCAGCAATCAAAGCAGATACTCCTTTGGGACGTGAATCTAAAAAAATTATCGCGGCAGGTGAGCTGGTAAGTGATAATATTATGATTGCACTTATCAAAGAGCGCATCGCTCAAGGAGATTGCAAGCAAGGATTTCTATTAGATGGTTTCCCTCGTACACTGCCACAGGCAGAAGCTTTGGTAGCAAACCAGGTCAATTTAGATTTTGTGATCGAACTTAAAGTCCCTGATGAAGTGATTGTAGAACGTATAAGTGGCCGCCGAATTCATCTGGCCAGTGGCAGAACATACCATATCCGTTTTCATCCGCCTAAAATACCAGGCAAAGATGATGTGACAGGAGGATCTTTGGTTCAGCGTGAAGATGATAAGGAAGCAACAGTACGACAAAGACTAGCTGTTTATCACCAACAGAGTGAATTGCTGGGCAATTTTTATCAAAAATGTTACCAAGCAGATGGTCAACCAATTTACATTAAGATTGACGGTGCTCAAGCAGCTAATAAGATCACAGATAAGATTCTGCAATACTTAACTCACCATCGCCTATTTACCTAACAGTGAGGGTCGAAATATAGGTTGCAGAAAATTAACTTGATCACTATTTTTAAGATAATTGCTCATATTCTTGATGACCAACCCAACAACAGATGTGAAAAGGGCGACTAACGACCTATATAGTGATGGGCATTAGTGCAGCATATTCATTTAAGAAAGTTGTGTCCTATTTGCCATTTATATATCTTGCAGCAGCATAGCGCTGTATAAACTCAGCGTTAGAGCTCGCGCTCTCTAGAGCAATTGTAATTAAATTAAATAGCTGTAGACAAACAAGCAATCATCAATGCCTTGATGCTATGCATACGATTTTCTGCCTGTTGAAATACGATAGAGGCAGGACTTTCAAATACTGCTTCTGTAACCTCTAAACCATCCAAAGCAAAGCGTTGATAGATCTCTTGCCCAATCTTAGTCTCACGATTATGATAAGCTGGCAAGCAATGCATGAACTTCACATTATCGTGATGCGCCAAACTCATTAATTCTGTATTTACCTGATAAGGCAATAAAAGTTCTATACGCTCTTGCCAATTTGTGTAGTCTTCTCCCATTGATAACCATACATCAGTGTAGATAAAATCAACAGCATGCACAGTTTGAAATACATCCGTGCTGATAGTAAGTCTAGCACCTGATCGCACTGCCGCTTGCTGCGCGAGTCTTTGGATTTTTTCATTAGGCAAAAGAGCAACAGGTGCACACACACGTGCATCCATCCCCATTAGTGCCCCCAGATACAACAGTGAATTGGCCGTATTGTTACGCCCGTCTCCTATATAAACATAACTGATTTCTTGATAAGGCTTCAAGCAATGTTCACGCATGGTCATTAAATCCGCCAACATCTGAGTGGGATGCCATGTATCAGTAAGGCCATTAAACACAGGAATCGAAGCATAATACGCCAATTCTTCTACCAACGCATGCGAACTACCCCGATATTCAATTGCATCAAACATCCCGCTTAATACTCGTGCTGTATCCTTAATACTTTCTTTATGACCGATCTGCGTGGCACCTGGATCCAGATAGGTCACATGCGCACCTTGATCATAGGCAGCCACTTCAAAAGCACAACGCGTGCGCGTTGAAGTCTTTTCAAAAATTAAAGCGATATTTTTTCCTAATAAACGCTTTTGTTCACACGCTGCTTTTTTATCTGCTTTCAAGGTGATGGCAAAATCAATTAATGCAGCAATTTCTTGTTGAGTAAAATCTGCTAATTTTAAAAAATCTTTGCCATATAAGGAGGGCTGCATTACTCAATCTCCACCATAAAATGATTATTCTAAAAGTATACAAAGCATTGATTCAAATATCTGTGATAATGACTCTACATCCTCTAAACAAACATGCTCATCAATTTGATGCATACTAGCATTAATGACTCCTAACTCAATCACTTCTTTTGCTATGACTTTGATAAACCGACCGTCAGAAGTCCCTCCTGTGGTATTTACCTGCGCTTTGACTCCACAATGCTGACTAATTGCTCGCTGGGCTGTTTCGGTTAACTTTCCTTGTGGGGTAATAAAAGGCTCTCCCGAAAGATTCCAGTCAAGTGTGTAATCAAGTGCTTGATTATCTAATATAGCACATAAACGATTTTTCAAACTTGCCACACTTGAAGCAGGGGAAAAGCGAAAATTAAATTGCACAAACAATTCACCAGGAATCACATTGTCTGCACCTATCCCTCCTCGAATATTGGATATCTGAAAACTAGTGGGAGGAAAATCAACTGTGCCCTGATCCCATTGCTCTGCAATCAATCTCTGTAATGCATGCATTGTCTTATGAATAGGATTATTTGCAAGATGAGGATAAGCCACATGCCCTTGTTTGCCCTTCACCACCAAATGTCCTGATAAAGAACCTCGCCGACCATTTTTAATGGTATCGCCAAATAAATGTACTGAAGTAGGTTCAGCGACAATACTATAGTCAAAAAATTCACCACGACTTTTGAGTTCCTTGACTACTCGCCTTGTTCCATCAGTACCAGGCCCTTCTTCATCAGAAGTCAACAACAGTGCAATTTTACCCTTGAATTGTCTCTTTCGTTTAATAAAACGTTCAATGGCGCTCACATAAGCAGCAATTCCACTTTTCATATCAGCAGAACCGCGAGCATATAATTGACCTCCGCAGATTGTTCCTGAAAAAGGTGGATAGCGCCATTTTTTTTCATCACCTACTGGGACCACATCAGTGTGACCAATAAAACATATAGATGGTGCTTCTTCACCCAAAACGGCCCACAAATTAGAAGTGGCGTGATAATTCAAGCGCTCGCAGCAAAAGCCAAGCACTGATAGGCGCTGTGCCACAATATCTTGACACCCCATATCGTTAGGAGTGGTTGAGGGTCGTTTCACTAAAGTTAATAATAGCTCCTGACTTTCAGTCACCTAATTTGACTCCTTATAAATCTGTCTGTCTACTTACCTACCCGATCTATATTCATTACTACAGGTATCACTTAAGGCCCAGCGTGGTTTTACAACAACCTCTACTTCTTTTCGTGCTTGTGTGTAATGTAATGCGCCAGCAAGAGCAATCATTGCTGCGTTATCAGTGCAAAAACTAATTGGTGGAAAATATACTTGCGCTGACAAACGCAATAAACTACGCCGTAATGCCAAATTTGCACCCACTCCTCCTGCAACTACTAATCGAGACAAACCACTCAAACTTAAAGAACGTTGTGCTTTTTTACTTAGTACTTCCACCACTGCAGCCTGAAAAGATGCAGCAATATCTTGTTTCTGTTGCAAAGAAAGTTCTTTTTGCCCCGCGTGATTTAGCTCTCGTACTTTGACAAAAACCGCAGTTTTTAGTCCAGAAAAACTCATATTAAGACCATGTTGATGCAGTAACGGTCTGGGAAAATCAAATGCTTTGGAATTTCCACTATCTGCTAGATTTGATAGCGCTGCTCCACCAGGGTAGGCAAGACCTAATAATTTGGCTACTTTATCAAAAGCTTCTCCTGCTGCATCATCGACTGATTCTCCTAATAATTCATATTGACCAACAGACTGTACTTTAAAAAACTGCGTGTGCCCCCCTGACACTAAAAGAGCCATAAAAGGAAATTCAGGTCGCGGTGTGGTTAATAAAGGAGAAAGTAAATGTCCCTCCAAATGATGAACGGCAATTAAAGGTTTGTTCAAAGAGAAACTAAGACCATGAGCAAAACTTGCTCCCACCAATAAGCAACCACCCAGACCAGGACCTTGGGTATAGGCAATAGCATCAATGTCATCGTAGTCTCTATTGGCTTGATGCAGACAATTCTGAGTTAAAACAGTAATTTTATCTATATGATCACGACTGGCTAACTCAGGCACTACTCCACCATAAAGCGCATGTAAATTGGCTTGACTGTATAAACAATGTGCTAACAGAGTTTGCGTTTTTACATTGTAGAGCGCAACTGCTGTTTCATCACAGGATGATTCTATACCCAGGATATGCATCTAGCGATCTTTCAATATCTGATACAAAGCTTGCGCTTGTATTAAAGCCTCAGGAGCAGATTGCCCCAACAAAGTAAAATGTCCCATTTTGCGCCCTATTCTTGCATGACTTTTACCATATAGATGTAATTGCACTGCCTGATGTTCTAATAAAATCTGCCAATTGGGTGGTAGTTCATTCTCTTTCCACAAGTTTCCTAATAGATTAATCATTGCACAAGGTGATAATAAATCAGTAGCAGCAGGGGGTAAGCCACATAGTAAACGTACCTGTTGTTGAAACTGTGAAGTCAAAGAGGCATCTAGAGAGTAATGACCAGAATTATGCGGCCTAGGCGCAATCTCATTAACGTAGATGGCTCCATTATCTTGTTCCAAGAAAAATTCAACCACCAAAACCCCTACATAATCCAAATAATTGGCAAGTTCAATAGCCTGCTTATGCAGCTGAGCTTGCATCGTTCCTGGTAAACGACTAGGCAAACTAGAACAAAATAAAATGCCATTGTCATGGACATTATCTATGATCGGAAAAGTACTTACTGCTTCTGCATGTAACCGACAAACAATCACTGAGGCCTCTGCTGCTAAATTAATCTTTTTCTCTAATATTGAAGGCACTTGTCCTAACAAAGACCAAGCATTTTTTAGATCTTGTTGACTCAATACTTTTTTCTGCCCTTTACCGTCATAACCTAAAGTGACTATTTTTAGAATGGCAGGGAAAAAATCCTTATCCACTCTAGCAAAATCCTGTTCTTCTTCTATCACATAATATGGCACATGCTGTAGTCCTGCAGCAGCAATGGCTTGTTTTTCTTTAAGCCGATGTTGACTTATTAACACATGTTCACTCTTAGGCGATAAATGTACAAAAGGAGCTAATTGCTGCATCAGCTCTACTGCAACATTCTCAAACTCTACTGTAATCGCAGCGCATAAGCGCAATTCAGACAAAACAGAAGGATCAAGATAATCTTTATCTAAAACAATATCAGCAAAACGCTTCGCTGGCGCTTGAGGATCTGGATCAAGTACAAGCACTTGATAGCCCATATCTTGCGCAGCTAGGCAAAAATACATTCCTAATTGTCCGCCACCTAAAACACCCAAACGAGCTGGTGGCAAAATAGCTTTAGAGATCATTTATTGAATAGGAATAGAAGTTAACGCTTTGGTGTGCCCAACCGACCAAGAAAGTTCTTGATCTAATATTTGATAGAGTCTGTTTGCGTAAAAACGCGCCTCTTGCTCTGATTTTACCCGTTCCCTCATCATTTGCTCAAGCTTTTGTAACTCCTCGAAGGAATAATGCAAATCGCGCAAACGCGCTCTAATTAAAATAATCTGTACTTCACCATAATTCACGGGGGCTAAATCCTGGATGTGATGAGCAATATGATCTATTAAATCATCTTCACTCAAAACTGTTTGTACGTTTTTTCTAAATGGATTGCCATCGCAAGAAACAAGCAAAAATAGTAAAAAACATAGGCTGTAATATCTCATAATTCATCTTTCAACTTGATCGCTCGTACGGCCTGCTCCTGTATTTTTCGAAAATCATCTAATTGATCGCTTAACTTATTTTCTTGCCCTGCTAGCAATGCAACCGCAAACAAGGCAGCGTTAACTGCACCCGCTTCACCGATAGCAAAAGTAGCTACTGGAACACCTTTAGGCATTTGCACAATAGATAATAAAGAATCCTGTCCTTGGAGGTATCGGCTAGGAATCGGCACCCCCAATACTGGTAATGTAGTTTTCGCTGCCAACATGCCAGGTAGATGGGCAGCTCCTCCTGCACCAGCAATAATTGCCTTTAGACCACGCTCACGCGCTGTTTGGGCATATTCAAATAACCAATCTGGAGTGCGATGTGCTGATATGACTGCTTGCTCATAGTCGACCTTAAAGCTGGATAGTGTTTGCGCTGCTTGACGCATAATTGGCCAATCACTTTCACTACCCATAACAATTCCAATATGGGCCATGCAAATTTCCTTTACCAATCCTTTAATAAAAGTGTAAAGCCATCTCCCAAGGGCAACATCACCGTTTTAAATCGCTTATCTTGCCACAATTGACGATTCAGCGTCTTCATGATCTGTACAGACGTCGAATCGCTCATCTGTTTTTTTTCCGCCACTTTGCCTTTTAAATAAACATTATCAATGGCAATGACACCGCCTGAACGCAGTAAAGGGTAAATCGCTTCGATGTACTTTGGTGTTGTCGCTTTATCGGCATCGATCAAAGCCAAATCAACAGTCTGTTGTGTTTGTGCTAATTCTTGCAAACTAATTAAAGCAGGCTGCAAAAATAACTTAACTTGTCTATTAATGCCCGCTTTTTTCCAAAACTGACGCGCAATATCAGTATAAGTCACACTAATATCACACAATAATAGCTGCACTCTTTGACCAAGGCTAAGACCCATAGCAGTACTGCTATAACCAGTATAAACACCGATTTCTAAATAATATTCGACCTGCATTAGCTGAGCTAGCCAAGTGAGTACATTGGTTTGAATCACAGATAGCATCATACCACCCATGTGATGCACACGATTGTATTGCTCTATCTCACGCAGCACAGGATGTCTGGGCGCCTTAATGGTCTCTACATAATTTAGAAAATCTGCGTTATTAATCTGATAATGGACTGTCATTGTCGGGTTTGGGATTAGGAAAATAGGTGTAAGGGCATTTAAGCAGACTATTTTTATTCAATTCTACTCTTTCTTGATGATTTAAATGCACATCCCATAAACGCTGACGGTGCTTCAACCTTCTTTCTTCTGTACCAGGATAATCTTTAAGAAATCGATTAATAAACTGAGTGACTTTAGAGCTGTAATGATACATTAATTTCCCTTAACCAATCTGACTATTCATTATAGAATAGATATTATACTAGACTTTACTGATTCTTTATGGCCATGTTGAATAAATTGATCGGCCACCTGCGCTTTAATAAAGCTAAAAAAGCTACGTCACAGGTTATTTCACCTGATGTCATTCCCTTATCGCGTTTTCATTTTTCTCGCGAAGCCATTTCTCATGCCGCCTTGCATGTTGCTAAAGTGTTGCAAGATAAAGGATTTAAAGCATTTATTGTGGGCGGAGCAGTACGTGACTTAATCTTGTCAGAACAACCTAAGGATTTTGATATTGTGACTGACGCCTTTCCAGAACAAGTCAAACGCTTATTTAAACGCGCACAAAAAATAGGTCGACGTTTTCCTATTGTGCATGTATATTTTGAGCGAGAACTAGTAGAGGTTTCTACCTTTAGACAAAAAAGTGCTACTTTTAATGAACAAGGGCGTATTATCCGCGATAATTGCTATGGCACCATTGATATGGACGCCGCCCGTCGCGATTTTACCTGTAATGCGCTTTATCTTGATCCAATTGCAGGTAATGTGCATTGCTATCATCATGCTTTAAATCACCTCAAAGACAAAAAATTGATCCTCATTGGTGACCCAGAAGTTCGTTTTAAAGAAGATCCTATTCGTATCCTAAGAGGAATACGTATCAGCAGCAAATTGAATTTGAACATTGATGATCAGTTAATACAGACTATGCAAAAACATGCTCATTTAATTGATAATGAGCCAATATCAAGACGTTTTGATGAGCTAGCCAAGATAATTTATTCAAAACATGCCTATACGTGCTTTACTGTATTAATCAATACAGGATTATTGTCTTTTGTACACCCAATCACGCAAATATTACTTACCTACTCCCAACACTCATGGATATTAATCAATCGTATGTTGCAAAAAACTGATACACGTTTACAAAGCAATCAGCATATTTCTCTTGGCTTTGTGATTGCTGCGTTTTTATGGCCAATGACCAAAACACTTTGGCAACAATACATGAAGGAAGGATTATCACCTTCCCATGCAATGCAACAGTGTTTAACAGATATTTATCGTCAACCCATACGACAACATATTCAGCAAAAGATCATTACCACTATTAATGAAATTTGGCGTTTACAAAATTGCTTACAACATGTAAAGACAAAAAAACAAATTGATAAAATCACCGGTCATCTTTACTTTCGCGCTGCTTATGATTTTTTCCTATTACGGGCAGAAAGTGAAGATGTTGACCAAAGCTTGGCCCACTCTTGGCAACAACTAGTAGAAAAAAATAATTTTGCTCCACTTCTTGCTACTTTATCAAGCACTAAGAATGCAAAACAACGATGTCGCGCGCTCTTAGTGCATTAAGTAAGGATCAGCTATGAACATCATTACCGACAAAAAGACTGCTATTATTGCTCTTGGCAGTAACCTAGGAAATCGTCTGTTAATCATGCAAGCAGCCTTGCAAAAAATAAGGGCTCATCCCAAGATATATTATCTGAAGCATTCTTCCTTTTATCTAACCGAACCTGTTGATTGTCCTAAGCCCCAACAAGATTATATTAATGCAGTATGTCTAATCCATACATCACTCACAGCAATATCGTTATTGAGCTTATTGCAATCTCTTGAACAGGAATTTAAACGCGAACGTCTAATTAAAAATGGTCCACGCACTTTGGATCTTGATCTTATCGATTTTGCAGGAATGGTGAGTGATTATCCTCATCTAATTCTTCCTCATCCAAGAGCAGTAACACGCGCTTTTGTCATGTTGCCACTAGCTGAAATATGTCCAGATTTTTCTTTTGATCGTCATAACTCAGCTAAAGAAATTGCCATACAGTTACAAACAACCCGTGGCCCAAGCGTCAAACGCCTTTGTTTAAATAATTTATTAAAATTTAGCTAAATTTTTTGCCTCAAGGAACAATAAAACGATGATCACTGTTAACAGCTTAAGAGAGTTCAAAGCCAAACAAGAAAAAATAACCATGCTCACCTGCTATGATGCCACCTTTGCTTTTCTCTTAGATCACTGTGGTGTTGAAATTCTATTGGTAGGAGACTCACTAGGTATGGTTATTCAAGGACACACATCCACCTTACCTGTCCAATTACAAGATATCTGCTATCACACAGCATGTGTAGCTCGTGCCACCAAAGAAGCTTTGATTCTGGCCGATTTACCTTTTGGCAGTTATGAAAGCAACAAAGAACAAGCCATTGCTGCTGCAACTCAATTAATGAAAGCAGGTGCTAATATGGTAAAACTAGAAGGAGGCAGTTATCAGGCTGATACTGTTGCTTTTCTCTATGAACGGGGTATCCCCACTGCCGGACATCTTGGTTTAACACCACAATCTTTTAATACTTTAGGTGGTTACAAGGTACAAGGCAAAACGGACCAAGATAGTGAACGTTTATTGCAAGATGCTAAAGTGCTTGATCAAGCAGGTGTCAATTTAATTATTCTAGAATGCATTCCGCAACAATTGGCAGCAAAAATCACCCAAACAGTCAGCCAAGCAGCCACCATCGGTATTGGTGCAGGCAAATATTGCGATGGTCAGGTATTGGTACTGCATGATATACTAGGCCTACAGCAGAGAGACCTCTCTTTTGTGAAAAATTTCATGCAAGGGAAAACAGAGATTAAAGAGGCGATTTACGCCTATATAAAAGAGGTGAAAAAGGGTATTTTCCCCGATGAGCATCATTCATTTAGCTAAATTGAAAAACCATCCCTGATCTCTATAAAATGAGCGCTTCATTAGCTGATTATAGAACTGACTGTCTTTTAAGCAAATAACTTTCATAATCTCCTGGATAAAATTCTGCACCGCCTTGTCCATCAAGTTCAATGATCTGAGTTGCAAGAGAACTGACTAACTGCCTATCATGAGACACGAAGATTAACGTGCCAGTATATTTTTCAAGCGCCAAATTAAGACTTTCAATGGTCTCCATGTCCATATGGTTAGTTGGTTCATCCATCACCAATACATTGGCCTGTAAGAGAAGTAACTTGCCGAAAATTAAACGCCCCTTCTCACCTCCTGATAAAACATTGACTGGTTTTTGTACCTCATTACCGCTAAATAACAAACGCCCCAAAATACTGCGCACCATCTGTTCATCATCACCTGGCTGCAGCCATTGGGCTAACCAATCAGACATAGAAAGATTTGAATCAAAATAGACTTCGTGATCTTGTGGGTAATAACCTAATTTTACCTTTTCTGCCCATTTGATTTCCCCTTCATCTAACTGAATATCAGCTAATTTTTCATCATAGTGATGAACAAGTGCCTTAAGTAAAGAAGATTTACCTGCTCCATTAGGACCAATGATGGCTAAGCGCTCCCCAGCTTCCAACATAAAGGATAAATGCTTAAATAAGGAATGTGCATAAGTTTTGCTGATCTTTTTTACTTCTACTACGAAACGATGAATCTTTAACTTATCATCATAAATAAAGCGCATATAAGGACTTTGCCGACTAGAAGGTTTAACCTCAATTATTTGTTCTTTAATTTTATCTGCCTGCTTTAAACGAGAAGTGGCTTGACGGGCTTTTGATTTGTTAGCAGAAAAGCGTGCTACAAATTCCTGTAATTCCTTTAACTTTCCTTTGGCTTTTGCATTATCGCGCAGCAATTGTTCACGTGCACGTGTGGAAGCTAACATATAATCATCATAATTACCGGTATAAATTGAGATATTTCCATAATCCACATCAGCTATATGTGTGCATACCTGATTTAGAAAATGTCGATCATGAGAAATAATCACCATGGTTGATTGAGAACTGTTTAGCACATTTTCTAGCCAGCGAATGGTATTAATATCCAAGTGGTTCGTCGGTTCATCAAGCAATAATATATCTGGGTTAGCAAATAAGGCTTGCGCCAATAAGACCCGTATTTTTAAGTCAGAAGGTATTTCTTGCATTAAGGATAGATGCAAAGCCTCAGGTACTCCAGCGCCGGTTAAAAGTTCTGCCGCACGCGCTTGTGCAGTATAGCCACCGTATTCAGCAAACTGGACTTCTAAATCTGCTGCACGCATATAATCTTCTTCACTAGCTTGAGGGTCCATATAAATAGCATCGCGTTCATTCATGACCTGCCACATCTCTTGATGTCCTTGCAAGACCACATCTATTACTTTTTCTCGTTCGTAAGCAAACTGGTCTTGGCGTAATTTTCCCAAACGCAGATCTTTCTGTAGAATCACCTCACCAGAAGTAGGCTCTAGTTCACCTCCAATCACTTTCATAAAGGTTGATTTACCGGCGCCATTAGCACCAATTAAACCATAGCGGTTGCCATCACTAAATTTCACTGATACATTTTCAAATAAAGGCCTTTCCCCAAACTGCACACTCACGTTGCTGGTGCTTAACAAAATATTTTCCTTTCAAAAATCATTAAATAGACGAATTAAAATAGCCACTTTTAGCAAAGCATCATTGCTTCTAATATCTGCATTAAACCAATCAAAGATAATTCCCAAGCCAAACTGGGGGCTAAGTGACTCTGAGGAATATGTTGTATCCAAAAAAGACAAAGTGTATAAAAGCTAAGAATAATCACCACAGCTGCTAGGAAAATGATCAACCATCGATAGATGCCTGTGTGGATCCCTTTTTGTACAGACACCCAAATATTCAAAACAGCCAGATAAATAAAGCTAACTATAAATAAGCCATCAATAAAAGTAGGCGAAATAAAACTGGCGAATAACAAAAGAAATAGACCAATAAATGCAAACAACACCCCTCTAACCAAAATACTATCTTTGACATGGGCCTGGGAAATTATATTAGCAGCATCTAATACTAGTAACTGACTACCAAGAATAAACATAATACTCATCACGCGAATAGTAGCTGTCGATAACTCAGATACTAAAAGAAGATATATCCCAACAATCAACAAAATAAAACCTGCTACCATAGATGGTATTTTATGCTCAATTAATTGGTCCATATTTTATTTCTCCCTTAGCATTTTCTGAATTAACCAGCTGGCTGCATTATACCCATAATTAAAGCGTTTCTTAATTAAGTCTTCTTTACTTTTACATAATAGCGCTTACCAAATAAAGCTCTTAATTATGGCCTATCTTTTGAAAATAAGTTTCTTTACAAAGAAGAGATCAGCCTCTACAATCCATAACATATCATATTGCTTAGGAAGGCAGTGTTTTTCCCTATGTTACAAGGTAGCATTGTGGCGTTAATCACACCCATGAAAGAAGATGGCAACATCGATAAGCAGGCTGTTATACAGCTAATTGAATGGCATATTCAATCAGGAACAAGCGCTATTTCTATTGCCGGCACCACCGGTGAATCATCTACCTTAAGCCATGAGGAGCATACTCAGCTATTAAAACTTGCATTAGAAGTAAGTCAAGGCCGCATTCATATTATGGCAGGAGCTGGCTCCAGCAATACAAAAGAAGCCATTTCCCTTACTCAAGAGGCGCAACAACTAGGTGCTGACTCAGTGCTTTCCATTGTCCCTTATTATAACAAGCCGTCACAAGAAGGAGTGTTCGCACACTTTAAAGCCATCGCTCAGTCAAGTGATATTCCAATTATTCTATATAACGTGCCTGGACGTACTGTGATTGATTTAAATAATGATACTGTATTGCGTTTGGCAGAATTTAAAAATATTGTTGGTTTAAAAGATGCCACTGGTCATATTGCACGCGCTTGTGATTTGATCAAACGAGTACCAAAGGATTTTGCTCTTTATTCTGGCGATGATCCTAGCAGCCTGGCTTTTATGCTTTGCGGTGGGCATGGTGCAGTGAGTGTATGTGCAAATATTCTTCCTCAGCTTTTTGCAAAAATGTGCCAAGCTGCTTTAAATAAAGATGTCCAAAAAGCAAAAGAGTTAAATGAACAATTGCAAGTAGTTTATCCTATTTTGTTTTATGAACCTTCACCTGCAGTTCCTAAATGGATTTTATACAAAATGAAAAAATGCGGGCTACAAACACGCCTACCGATCATGCAATTATCGCCATCCACGCAGAAAGTAGTAGAAAAAGTCCTGGAACCTTTTCATCTTTTTTAGTTCTAACGGCTTAAGTATTTTAAGGATAAAAAATGTTTTTTACTAAGAAAATCAAACTGAGTCTATTGATTTCACTAGGCTTAATCGGTGCTTGCGCAACAAATACCCGAGACAAACCATTTGATTATGAAACCCCTGGTGCTGGTAGTTTGTCTGATCGTTTGATCGTACCTCCTGATATCACAGGTATTAGCACAAAAGATAAATATGAACTATCCACAGGAGCGATTCGTGCCACAGAATACAATGCATCTTTATCGGGCCAGCGAAATACACGCGGTACAGCCAATTATTCCGCCAGAGCTGATGGGGCACATATCGAGCGTGCTGGACAACAGCGTTGGTTAGTGATAGACAACCAATCTCCTAAAGAGCTATGGGCAGGGTTACGTGCCTTTTGGCAAAAAATGGGGTTTGTCATTGCTAAAGAAGAACCCAGCATCGGCTTTATGGAAACCCAATGGGCCGAAAACAGAGCCAATATCCCTAGTGATATGATTCGTAATTTCTTAACTAGAATTGGTCTTGGTTCTGTCTATTCTTCTGCTTTTCGTGACAAATTTATTATCCATGTTGAAGCTAAAGATCAACACGGTAGCCTTATTAACTTCACCAATCAGCGCCGTGAGGAGGTCTTTACCAGCAGTGATCACAACTCAACCAAATGGGTGAGCCGCCCTAGTGATACCAATTTAGAAGCTCAACTTTTGGCTCGCTATATGATGTCTCTTGGCCTAGATAAAAATACTGTAGCTGAAAAATTAAAAAATGCTGATCAACGCTGGTTAGCGACTCTAAACCATGAATCTTTGTTTTTAAAAGGAAGTAATCATTCACGCAATCATTATCGCTTAAAACTAGCATTAGAGCGCGTTGGTTTAACCATTCTTGATACATCACGTACCAATGTTTTGGTAGTCTCTCCTGCTTTAGATGAAACCAGTAATAAAGATAAAAAGGGATTCATTTCTCGCCTATTCAATCGCAAAAAGAATTCAGGAAAGTCTGGATTGAGAAAAAAACTTTATGTAATGATCCAAGCCAATCATGACGGAGACAATGTTAGCGTATATAATGAGAAAGGGCGAGTTGACTCTCAAACCAAGACTGTTTTGGCTCGTCTTTATGAAGAGCTAAAGTAGAAGCACTCTTAATATAATGACTATCATCAATATCATCGTGCAAAACAATTGTTGATACCGTACTTGTCTGCTATATGGTTGTATTCATCATTCAATCACACAAAATATGAGTGCTCGTTTTTCTCTATCTACCACTTGGGTACTGGCCAGCCATAACGAGGATAAGTATCTTGAGCTAAGTGCCTTGCTTGCACCTTATGGGGTTACTGTGCGCAGTCAATCCAGTTTGGCGATCAGTCCAACCAAGGAGCCCTTCCCCAGCTTTGTGGAAAATGCACTCGCCAAAGCAAGATATGCAGCAAAACATAGTGGGTTGCCAGCCATTGCTGATGATTCAGGTATTTGTGCCGTAGCATTAAATGGACAACCAGGCATTCATTCGGCACGTTTTGCTGCCAAAGATGATAAAGAGCGCCCCAGCGCTGCTGATAATAATAGAAAACTTAACCAGTTATTACTGAAAGAACAAGACAAACGTGTTTTTTATTATTGCTGTTTGGTCTGGGTACGCGATGAGCATGACCCCACTCCAATTATTGCTGAAGGTAGATGGGATGGACAATGGCAAATTCAAGCACAAGGTTGTAATGGTTTTGGTTACGATCCACATTTTTTCTTACCAGAAAAGCACACTACCGTGGCTTCTCTGACCATACAAGAAAAAAATCGCTTCAGTCATCGGGCGCGCGCTTTTAGCTCTTTGTTAGAGAAAATAAATCAATGTCAGTGAGCGTTATCTCTACAAGTATGAAGGATCAGCTAAGTCACTATCAAGTTGCGAATATTCCTTTAAGTGTCTATATCCATTATCCTTGGTGTATTAAAAAATGTCCGTACTGTGATTTTAATTCACATATTCTTACCAACCGTGTACAGATTAATGAACAAGATTATTTGGACGCCTTAATTAAAGATCTAGAACAACAACTTCCTTCTGTTTGGGGACGACGCATCCACAGTATATTTATTGGCGGCGGTACCCCAAATTTATTATCTCCCAGAGCAATTAAATCCCTCTTAAACCATTTGCGTGCCTTATTGCCTTTGCTTCCAGAAGCAGAAATTACTATGGAAGCCAATCCAGGTGTGCATGAAAAATCACATCTACAAGCGTATCGTGATGCCGGTGTTACTCGGCTTTCTATCGGAGTACAATCTCTCAATCAATATATGCTCTCTCGCTTAGGGCGTATCCACTCACCAAAACAAGCCTATGCCATGATAGAAGATGCCTTAAGTATTTTTCCAGAGGTTAACGCTGATTTAATGTATGGTCTTCCGGCACAGACAGTGGCTCTGGCGCAACAAGATATCAAGCAATTAATCGCCTTAGGCCTCACACATATTTCTGCCTACCAACTGACCTTGGAACCTAATACCCTCTTTTATACCAAAACACCCACTTTACCTCATGAAGAAACTTTAATGGCAATTGAAGCAATAGTGCACTCTCATCTTTTCAAAGCGGGTTTTCATCGTTATGAGATTTCCGCCTTTGCAAAAGACAAACATGTTTGCTTGCACAATTTAAATTATTGGCGCTTTGGTGATTACCTTGGCTTAGGTGCTGGAGCGCATGGCAAGATCACCTTGCCACAAGAAATACAACGCACTCACCATAAAAAAAATCCTTACGATTATATACAGCACATTGCATGTGGCAAGAAACCTTACAGCACACCTGTACTTAGCAAAGATATTCCGGGGGAGTTCATGATGAATGCTTTGCGCTTACTTGATGGATTTACCATTGCCTTGTATGAAGAGAGAAGTGGTTTGCCGTGGATGAAGATAGTGTCCCAAATAGACATAGCAGAGCAACGTGGTTTATTACAGAGGGTTGCTTGGCAAACTGTAGCGCCCACAAGTTTGGGTAGCCAATTCTTAAATGAACTTATAGAAATTTTTTTCTAAGCGTGCACCGCTTATTAAGAAAAAAACACCATTTGTCCAAAAACATGTTTACGCCTAAGGTGTGCTGGGTTAATATGCCTATCAATGGGTATTTTAGACCCCTATGTGTTTTGGGGGGGGTTGTGCCTGACACGGCTAGTCGTAATAACAGAAACAATAAACGCTAGCGCTTAATTGTTTATTTTGTTAACTATTCGGAGATTAACCATGAAATTACAAAAGGGTTTCACACTCATTGAATTAATGATTGTACTAGCAATCATTGGTATTATGGCAGCCATGGCCATCCCTCGTTACATGGATTACCTTGTTAGAACTGAAGTAGCTGAGGGACTGCAATTGACTGAGGCAGCTAAAGTAGACATTACGGATAATTTACAAAACGGAACCTGTGAATACGGGGAAGAACATGACAAATCACCTAATACTGTCTATGGACGTTATGCTAAGTTAGAAATTAAGGATGCTACCGATGCAAGCAAAGATGTTGATTATGACAATCCTATTGCTCCTAACGGGTGTCAAGTATTGATTACCTATGGCGAAGGTAAAGATCCTAAAGGTGACACTGGAAAAGTAGCTAAAGAAATTAATGGCAAAACACTAAGCTTACTGATGTTAAACAATGGTTCCTTTTCTTTAGACGAAAAAGAAACTACCGTAAATAAGAAGTACTTGCCTAAATCACTTTATGCAGGAGACAAAGACGAAGAGAAAAAGTAATGTGAATTCTTTGTCTGGCTAAATTAAACAAAGGCGATGCGAGGCATAATCTGCATCGCCTTTAGTTTATGGCCATAAAAATACTTCTTGACCCTTATTTATTTTGTATACTTATTTTTTACTGTGTCTTTAATATTGCGTTTTGTGCTGGTTTTTTTCTTAGTAACTTTTCCTGACCCTGGCTTGATCTTAGATTTTTTTCCTCCAGAAACCAAAGTTAAATCAATACGACAAGTCTCTAAATCTGCTTGAACCACTTTGACAATCACCGTATCTCCCACGCTAAAACGTATCTTGGTTTTCTCTCCGATCACTGCCAACTGTTCTGGTAAATAAGTGAAATAATCTAATCCTAAATCTGAAATATGAATCATACCTTCGATACAAACATCATTAAGCATGACAAATACCCCAAAGTTAGTCACGCCAGTGATGACACCTTCAAACACTTCAGTCAAGTGCTCTCGCATGTAATAGGTTTTTAACCATTTTTCCACATCGCGGGATGCCTCATCTGCTCGCCTTTCAGTGAAGGAGCACTGTTCGCTCAATTGCGGCCATGGCCAAGTGGACCGATAAACTTGATGATGTAAAATGGCTTTAATAGTACGATGCACACATAAATCTGGATAACGACGAATCGGCGACGTAAAATGCACATAAGCGTCATAAGCCAGACCAAAATGACCTAAATTTTCTGTTTGATAAACTGCTTGCTGCATGGAACGAAGCAACATTGTTTCCAGTAAATTTTGCTCAACACGTCCTTGTAACTGTCTTATCAAGCAAGCATAATCTCTAGAATTGGGTTTCTCCTCATGATTGAGAGTTAATCCCAAAAATCTTAATTGTTCCTTGAGAATAGCTAATTTTTCTGCATTTGGACCTTCATGAACACGATAAAGAGTAGGTAATTTATGCTGCGCGATTAATTTTGCTGCGCAGACATTGGCTACCAGCATGCATTCTTCGATCAAACGGTGCGACTGTGTACGCTTTTCTACATAGATGCGTTTGATTTTATTCGCTTTATCAAATTCTATGCGCGTTTGTCGACTATCAAATTCAATGGCCCCGCGCTTTATGCGCGCTTGATCCAATCTCTGATAAAGCCGATATAAAACCGTTAATTCTTGAGCCAAAGGGTGCTGTTTTTTTTCACCTGATAAAACTTGCTGCACTTCTTTATAAGTCAGTCTGGCCTGAGAATGAATAACGGCCTCATAAAAACGATACTCTTCAATCATGCCACTATGGCTAATGGTCATTTCACAGACCAAGCACAACCGATCAGTGTGTGGCAATAAGGAGCACAAACCATTAGACAATACTTCTGGCAACATTGGCAATACTCGCCGCGGAAAATAAACGCTTGTACCACGCTGATAAGCTTCTCTATCCAAGGGTGAATCAGGCAGCACATAATGGCTAACATCAGCAATAGCGACCCATAATTTAAACCCTCGCTCTGTTTCTTTGGCATAAACTGCATCATCAAAATCTCGCGCATTTTCTCCGTCAATCGTCATTAATTTCAGAGAACGCAAATCTTCTCTGTGTTTTAAATCCTTTTTAAGCACTTTTTTAGGCAGAGTTTCTGCCTCTTTTAAGCAAGCTGCAGAAAATTGATATGGCAACTGATACTTGCGTACAGCAATTTCAATTTCCATTCCAGGATCAGTATAGTGACCTAAGCGCTCTAGTACATGTCCAGTAGCAAGTGTCATTTGACTGGCATAATGATCAATTTTAATCTCTACCACTTCACCAGTAGTGATCTTCTCTGCCTGCTCTTTGGGTAGTAAAATAGGCTGAGTAAGGCGTTTATCTTCCGGTACTGCCAATACCACCCCATCAGCAGCATATAGACGTGCCACTAATTGTCGATAATGGCGCTCTAATATCTCAAGCACACGACCTTCACGTTGAATATGGGCAGTAGTTTGAACGGCGCGTACCATCACAATATCACCGTGCATAAGAGGACGCATGGTCTTTTCACTGAGATAGAAATCAGATCTGTTTTTATTAAGAGAAATAGCAAAACCATAGCCATTTGCATGACCTTGAACCCGACATTTGACTAGATCGAGTTGTTCAGCGACACAAATCATTTTTCGACGATTAATATAAAGCTGCCCATCTCGAATCATCGCTTTAATTCGAAAACCAAAGCCTTGATCTTCGCTGCGTTTAATATTTAAAGTTTTTTTAAGTTCTTGATAAGAAATAGGCACTTCCCATTGCTTAAGACAATGCACAATCCATTCGCGACTTGGTAATGGATGAGTATATTTTTTCTTTTCGCGAGCTAGGTAAGGGTCATTTAAGCGCAAAGAAGATGATTGTTTGGACATGAAAAAACCTTATATTAAGTGCCTCTTAGGCAAATAACAATAATAAAATAACTGTTAGGAATCGCTCAGTATAACAGGCATTGCTAAATTCACTTTGTTACGATATAAAAAAGCCACAGCAATTAAGTGTCTACCTGTTTGTGCTCTTCCCATCATTTAACACTTTTTGACTATTAAGCCATTGATCAAGGATTTAAAGCAATCCCCACAGCTTTTCTCCAGTATGTATGCTAGTTGCTTGGGGACCAGTTAGCGCTGGATCTGCCGTTGAAGTATTTGGGCAACAACGTTGATTGGGTAGATTTTAATCGCTATCTCGCTAAAGAACAAAATGTTTCACTTCAAAGCAGAGCTAAAGATATTGTTATCGCTCAGTTTATCGAAAGTTGCGGAATTCTCCATCTAAAAAATAAGGTTTAGATGGAAGTGGATAGCAACTACTTAATTAAGCCTATCCGGTTCTAAATATAGCTCAGTATTTCTAATGGAGCTTCCCAGCAGTAACTAAGCAATAGGCCCTAGTCCATAATACACTTTAGTTCATAAACGCAGTGATAATATGAGTGAAGTTTTTTTCATATACTTTACACTATATAAATTTCGTTACAATGGCATCACTGATGACAGCTTATAAATATCGAATTTATTCTAGCGATAAACAAAAGATTTTGACTGCTAAAACCTTTGGTTGTGTCGTGAGATTTATAATTCAATGCTAGCTGACAGAATTAAAAACTATGCGTTGGAAAAAATACTGGTAGTAAAACAAAACCACCTACACCAGCTCAATGTGACACGGAATTTCTTTTTCTGACTGAAATTGATAGCTTAGCGCTAGCCAATGCTCAACTCAACCTTAATAAGACCTATCAAAACTTCTTTCCTAGGGCTAAGCAGAAAATAGGTAAAGTAGGTTTCCCTAAATGGAAGAATTTTAAAAATCCGGTACAGAGCTATACGACTAGTGATCAAAAAGGTTCAGTTACTATTTTTGATGGCAGTTATTTGCAATTACCTAAATTCAAAACGCCTATCAAAATTAAGCTCCATCGTTCTTTTGATGAAATTATCAAATCAGTCACTATTAGTCAGATACCATCAGGCAAATATTATGCCAGTATCTTGGTAGATGACGCATTGATAGAAGTCATCCTAATACAGTGATTTTAGAACAAACTCTAGATTTAGATCTAGGGCTGAAACATTAATGGAAATGTGTGATCAACCCAAATTAAAAGATGCGCCATTGGCTATCTATGAAAGAGACGTATCAGCAACATGAACCATCCAGCAATGCCCTTTAGTTTATACAAGCACCGTCTACTGCTCAAGTTTTGTTGTGCTTGTGCCCTCAATAGCAAACAGGGTGGTGAAACCGTCTGGGCTTATAGTTATAGAGCATCGATACTAGAGAGGTGCAAGTCAATCATCCTTGAAAATCAATCAGCGTAGAATGTAATTTTACAGACAGCCTTAACATACTAAAAGCAGTAGAGATAGAGAGCAGATGCCATTCCTATATCAATGCTTAATACAGTGTCTTTCACCTTTGTTAATCGCACGTAATTTTTTAGGTTTGCATCAACTTAGTCTAAAAATGCGTTTACATAACTTTCAAACTATTCATATTCAACACAGTGGTGTTTATTTGAGTGAACATACTTTTTTGGCTTTATTATGAGAATTATGGTCTATATACCAAGTTACAAGCGTCCCTCTACTAGGACTACAATTGACCCTCAACCGCAAATAAAATACTACTCAGCCTGATCTTTAGAAAAATTTTTAATATATGTATCTTAAGGCAAAAGACCTTTTTCTCTCTGAATAAAAAAGTCATTTGTTTCTTTCACCACCACACCAGAAAGCAGTACCAGTGCAATTAAATTAGGAATTGCCATTAAGGCGTTAAAGATATTGGAAAGACTCCACACTACCTCCAAACTTAGCACTGCGCCCACCATCACACTCATAGTATAAACAGCACGATAAGGCTTCAAAATACGATAGCCAAAAAGATATTGTGCACTTTTCTCACCATAATAATACCAGCCAATAATAGTAGTATAAGCTGCCACAATAATAGTAACGGCAACCATCCAAAAACCAAAACCAGGAAGTAATTGCTCAAATATCGCATTCACTAATATCGCCCCACTCATATGTATGGGGAAATGATATAATTGCATTCCCACCACCAAAACCAAACCAGTTAAAGTACACATCAACATCGTTGAGAAAAACACTCCTGTCATAGCAATAAAGCCCTGCCTAGCCGGGTGATCTGTTTTTGCGGCTGCAGCAACGATAGGAGCGGAACCCATCCCAGCTTCATTGGAAAACAAACCGCGGGAAATGCCATGCTGAATCACTCTACCCACAACGCCACCAGCAATAGCTTGCCCGCTAAAGGCATCATGAAAAATCAGTGTGAGTGTATTAATCAGCATAGAGTGATGCACTGCTAGAATAATTAAAGCACTTCCTACATAAAAAATCATCATCACTGGCATTAGAACCACGGTCACTTTAGAAATGGATCTTAATCCACCACAGATAACAGCTGCAGTCAAAATGGTCAGTAAAAAGCCCGTTAATCGCACATCTATATGCCAGCTCTGCTCCAACATGATAGCTATGGTATTTGCTTGCACAGAGGAACCAGTGCCAAACGCTGCAAAAGCAGCAAAAAAAGCAAACAAAACAGCTAGCCATTTTTGTTGCAAGCCATGGTGCAAATAATACATTGGCCCACCCCGCAGCTCCCCATGCTTTCCTACAATACGATATTTTACGGCCAAAATGCCTTCTGCATATTTGGTAGCTAGTCCCACTAATGCGGTTAACCACATCCATAGTAAGACACCTGGACCTCCTAGCTCCAAAGCGGTAGAAACGCCGACAATTGAGCCTGTACCAATAGTAGCAGAAAGCGATGTCATTAAAGCAGCAAAATCGGAAATACCATGATGTGCCTTTTTTTTAGGATCAGAAAATAATTCAACTGGTCTAAAAATTAAACCAATGGCATAAAGTAACTTAATGATAGGGATAAAACGCAAACGTACTGTAAGAAACAAGCCAGTTCCTAACAGTAAAATTAGCATCACAGGGCCCCATAAATGGGCTTCTAAGTTGCTGATTAAAATATTGACTGTGTTATTGTTCATCATGGACAGCATTTTCGATCAAAATTAATGTTGGTACTTTCCAGTTTAAGGATAACTGATAAAACGACAATTATTGCTCTGCTTTTGGCTACTTTAAATATACTAGCATAGAAGTGTAGCTTGTTAAGCGCAATAAGCTTTTCACAAATTGCATTATAATAGAGCCAGTCTGACATAGCGGAGGTTATTTTGTCATGTACATTATTGCGCCTAGCATTTTGTCTGCTGATTTTTGTTATCTTGGCGATGAGGTTAATGCCATCATACAACAAGGAGGGGCTGACTGGCTGCATTTTGATGTCATGGATCACCATTATGTACCTAATCTCACTTTAGGTCCTATGGTCTGCGCTGCTTTGAAAAAACACTTTCCCACATTAATCATTGATATTCATTTAATGGTTAAGCCTGTGGATGCGCTTATTGTTGATTTTATCAAAGCTGGAGCAAGCTATATCAGCTTTCATCCTGAAGCAAGTGAGCATCTCCATCGCAGCCTATGTATCATTAAAGAAGCAGGCTTGCAAGCTGGTTTGGCTCTAAATCCTTCCAGTTCTATTCTTGCACTTGATCCGTTAGTATTGAATTTGCTCGATTATTTGCTATTAATGTCGGTGAATCCAGGTTTTGCTGGACAATCATTGATTCCTGGAACTCTCGACAAGATCAAGCGAACAAAGTGTTATTTGGATAACCATCAAAATAAAACAGGACAAAATATTCTTATCCAAGTAGATGGGGGTGTCAACGTAAGTAACATTAGAGATATTTATGATGCAGGAGCTCGGATATTCGTTACAGGCTCTGCTATTTTTAGCGCCAAAAACAAAATGGCGGCCATCCAGAAATTAAGGTCTCTTTTACCATGAAAAAACAATGGCAGTCTCAACTTAGCCACATAAAAGCTATCGCTTTTGACCTAGATGGAACATTGATTGATTCACTTGTTGATTTAGCAAATGCTGCAAATGCCATGCGTGTGCATCTGAGCCTACCCCGTCTTGAGCGAGAACGCTTGGAGAGTTATACTGGCGATGGCTTGGGAGCGCTGGTACGGCGCGCCTTAACTGATGATCCAGATAAAAGTGTTGATAAGCAACTCTGGCAAAAGGGATTTACTTTCTATTTAAAGTATTATGACGCACATCTTGTCACTCACACCCAGCCCTATCCAGGAATCAAAGAGTGTTTAAATGAAATTAGTGAGCTTGCTTATCCCATGGCAGTAGTCACTAATAAATTAGAGCGCTTTGCTAAAAAGATTTTGCAACAATTGAATCTGCATAATTATTTCAAAATTGTGCTAGGAGGCGACAGTTTGGAAGAAAAAAAACCATCAGCTCTTCCGTTAATACATGTAGCCCAAGCTTTTCAAATTGAGCCTAATTCTTTACTAATGGTAGGAGACTCTCTTAATGATTTAAAAGCAGCGGCAACAGCTGGTTCTCCTTGTATTGGTGTTAGCTATGGATACAGCTCTTCTGCTCTAGCACAGCTTGCTAGAAAACAACAACTGCCTATAATTGCTGTTGTCGATCATCCTCAAGAAATTACTGAAGCTCTGACTTCACAAATAGGTCGTTATTGATTATGCCATCCAAGCAAGTAAAGCAGTATTTACTACGCCTATTGGCCAAACGAGATTATAGTGAACGGGAACTACGAAATAAATTACAGGAACGGGGTGAAGATGATGCACTGATTGATGAAGTACTTGATGAATTTAAAGCAAAAGCCTGGCAGTCAGATCAGCGTACAGCAGAAAGTTTGGTTCATAGTAAAAAAGAACGAGAGGGACCCATTAAGATTCGGTATTTACTTAAACAAAGAGGTTTAGATGAAACACTGGTTCAAGAGCTAATGCCTGATCATGAGACAAGTATTGATATTGCCCTTAGTTTACTTAATAAAAAATACCCATTTCTTAGTCAAATAGATCTTGCTAAAAGACAGAAATATTTGCGTTTTTTGCTTGCTCGAGGCTTCCCTCATGAAATAGCATATGCAGCTATTCAAGCATATGAGAATCAATATAGAACTTAATGTTTAGCTACATTAGCAATTAACAAATTTCTACCATGTTTAACTCAGGAGATCATTGATGTTCAACCAAAAATTATTATGCATCGCACCAATCTTATTGGCATTAAGTAGTTTTAATGCCTATGCTAGCGATGCATCTTCAAAATCAGTACAAGGATTTTTACAAGAAAGTGAAGTCACAGATGGCATTAATTTATTGCCCTCTCCTCCTGTTGAAGACAGCCTTTTATTTATCTACAACAAAACTCAGTACGAAAAAAACCGTGTGCTTCATGACACACCTCGTGGCAAGCAAGCTGTACTTGATGCCAAAATTTATGAACCTGATTTCGGTATTGAACAAGTCTTCTCAAAAGCCTTTGGTATGGAATTAAGTAGAAAACAAACACCAATAATCGTAAACTTACTTCACCAAGTAGCGATAGATTCAGATAAAGCAATTGAACGTACTAAAAAACATTATATGACTGTGCGTCCATTTGTTTATTATCATGATCATACTTGCTATCTGCATGATGAAAAAGGATTACGTAAAAACGGAGGATATCCTTCTGGACATTCTGCTTATGGCTGGGCTGCTGCTTTGATTCTGTCTGAAATTAATCCAGAACGACAAAATGAAATCTTTAAGCGCGGATATGAAATCGGCCAAAGCCGAGTAGTATGTGGTTATCACTGGCAAACCGATGTCGAAGGCGGCAGGCTATTGGCCAGCGCCGTGATTGCTCGCCTTCACGCTAATCAGCATTTTTTGCAACAACTGCAAGCAGCGAAAAATGAATTTCAACACCTACGTACCAAACAGAGCGCATCTCTTCCTAGCAAGTAAGGTAATGAGGGAGTTTATGCTTTTATCTACGCAAAATCAATAAAAATAATTTGAGGAGAACTAGGACTATAATTTGTTTCAGTAAAACATATTGAGACTTTTATTTTATTTATGCTCCCTCTATAATAGAAATATTTACACAGTAAAGTTGCCATCATGTCTCTTATTAAAGCGCTTTTCGAGGAGCTCTCTACAGTGAGTGAACAGTTTTTTCAAGGTAGCCATCCTATTAAGGATTTAGAAAAAAATATCAAAGGCTTGATTAATGCTGCATTTTCCAGCATGGATATCATTACTCGTCAAGAATATGATTTTCAGCAACGACGTTTACAAAAACTTGCTGCTCAAGTTACTGAATTAGAATCTCAACTAGCCGTGTTAAATCACGCTTATAGCGCTTCTAGTTCTGAGAAAGGAAATAAAAATCTTTCTGCAGCTCCCAATGAAAAAAAATCGCAAGATAAAGTTACTACCCCTACAAAAAAGATTTCTTCTGCTCAACATATAAAAGTAAAAAGCACAGTGTCTCCTCATACGAAACTTAATTCCGACTAGCCTCAAAGAAATCGCAGTAAAAAGTTATGGGTAAAAATCTGGCCGTCGTGCATAGTCGAGCATTGCTGGGTTTACATGCGCCTTTAGTGGAAATAGAAGCACATCTTTCCAACGGTTTACCACAGTTTCACATTGTCGGTTTACCAGAGACTGAAGTAAGAGAAAGCCGTGACCGTGTGCGTGCTGCTATTTTACAAAGTGGCTTTAGTTTTCCAGCTAAAAAAATTGTAGTTAATCTAGCACCTGCGGATCTGCCAAAAGAATCAGGTCGCTTTGATCTACCAATTGCCATCAGCATTTTATCAGCAAGTGGTCAAATTACTTCCTCATTGGAAAGTTATGAGTTTGCAGGAGAGTTAGCACTTTCAGGAGAATTGCGCCCTATTCGGGGAGATATTCTATTAATGCAAGCCGCTAATGAAGTCAGGCGCACCTTTATTGCGCCAATAGGTAACCAGCAGCATAGTTATTTATTTCCCAAAGCATCCAGCTTATTTGCCAACCATTTGGCTGAAGTTGTTTTATTTTTAAACGGTATTCAAACGCTTATTCCTCCTCTCAAAGAAATACCACCTGAGGTTTTATCTCGCATGATAGAGAAAGAAAAACACCAGGTTGATCTCAATGAAGTAAAAGGACAAATCTCAGCAAAAAAGGCCTTAGAAGTTGCTGCCGCTGGAGGGCATAATTTACTTTTTATCGGTCCCCCGGGAACTGGCAAATCCATGCTTGCCAATCGTTTGCCTTCAATTATGCCAGCACTTAATGATCAGGAAGTAATAGAAAATGCGATGATTTGCTCTATTCTACCTGGTAATAATACCTTAATTTACAAACGCCCTTTTCGCAGTCCACATCATACTGCTTCTGTAGCAGCAATTATTGGAGGCGGTGCTGATCCGCGCCCCGGAGAAGTGACTCTTGCACATCATGGTATTTTATTTCTGGATGAGTTACCAGAATTTGAAAGGCGTGTACTAGAAGCATTGCGTGAACCACTTGACACATATCGTGTCCATATTTCACGCGCCACCAAACAAGCAATTTATCCTGCAAAATTTCAGCTTATCGGTACCATGAATCCTTGTCCCTGCGGTTTTTTCGGTCATCCTACCCGCTCCTGCCAATGTACCCCAGAACAGATTCAGCGCTATCAAAATAAAATTTCCGGACCTTTTTTAGATCGTATTGACCTGATTATGCAGGTACCTGCCATCCCAGCAAAGGATATTTTATTACAGGCAGAAGCGCTTGAAGATAGTGTTACTATTAAAAAAAGGGTAACTAAATGCCGTGAAATCCAGTACAATCGTCAGGGTAAATTAAACAGTGAGCTTTCTGCCGGTTTGTTAGATCGAGAGGTTCGCATTCAAAACAATGCAAAATCATTTTTGATAAGCAATTTGGAAAAACTAGGTCTATCAACAAGGAGCTTTCATAAACTATTAAAAGTAGCTAGAACATTAGCTGATTTACAAGAATCACCTACTGTAGAACAAGAACATGTTATTCAATCAATTGGTTTAAGAAGAAATTAGGTGTTTTTTAAATGACGCTCTGTTCTTAGCAAAACTATTTTACCCAAGGAAGGTTATGATTTATGTCCGATTTTATTAAAAAAATCTTTTATGTCATTATCGGCATGTTGATAGCTGTGTTTATTATCGGCGGCGCATTGTGGTTTATTAATAAACAGTTTTTCACGCGTTCTCCCTTTAAAGAACAAGAGACACCTATTACAGAGAAACACCCTCAAGAGTCTCTTACCAAAGATTATTACTTAACTCCTCAAAATGAGCAGCCAATGCCAAATGAAACAACTTCTGATGAAATAGCTTCTGATGAAACAACTTCTCCTTCATACGATAATGACGATGACGATGCCTTTTTCGATACTGCTAAAGAAACAATTAACAAGGCAGAAGCCGACTCATCTAAAGAAACAATTAACAAGGCAGAAGCCAACTCATCCTCTGTTTCGGTAAACACGCTACCTAATAAAGATCAAAATAAAGAACATACTAATCGTTTACGATCATCAAAAACCATCGATCAAGGGGCTAAAAAAACCATCAATCAAGGAACTAAAGAAAAAAAGGATGTTGTTGATTTGCCAAAACCCACTAACCCAGAAAATGGCACAAAACCTGCGATTGATAAAAAAGCAGAAAAAACCATCAATCAAGCAACTAAAAAAACCATCAATCAAGGAACTAAAGAAAAAAAGGAAGTTGTTAATTTGCCAAAACCCACTAACCCAGGAAATGGCACAGAGCCTGCGATCGATAAAAAAGCAGATGCGGCAAAAGCAAATATTAATAAACTAAAAGATAATAGCCTAAAAAAAGAAAAGAAAGAAGAACATGATGACTTGGGTCAATTAATTCAGGACATTCAAAAAAAGGGGTCAAACACAGCAAAAATAAAAGCTGATCATCTAGCAACAGAAAAAAGAGCTGAAGCAAACTATTTAATACAAATGGGTTCTTATCAATCTGAAGCAGAAGCAGAGCGTCAAAAAGCACATCTACTGATATTAAACGTCCCCGTCAGAGTAAATAAAGTTAAAGTGAATGATAAAGATTTTTTCCGAGTAGTGTCGGCAAAGAAATTTTCTAAAATACAAGCAGAACAAATTAAATCAACTTTACAATCGCAGCACATCAATAGCATATTGATCCCTGAAAACCATCGCTAATTAGGAGAATAAGATAAGTTTTATTATATTTGTAGGATTAAATTATAGATATAATTACTAAGTAGCTATTAATAAGCGCCAAGTGAGCACATATTTTTCGATCAATCAGCCCATCATTTTAACCATTTGAGGATTTGACAGACTATGAAGCGACACCATTTATTTATCTTACTGTTATCTATGGTAATTGGCTTAGCAACAGCACGTCCTTTGCATGAAGGAAGCGATTATAAAAAACTAAGTAAACTATTTCCTTCCGTACATCCTAATAAAATTGAAGTAGTGGAGATATTTGCCTATAACTGCTTTCATTGTCAACATTTTGAACCCTTGGTCGAAGATTTTGCAAAAAAACTTGATCCAAATAAAGTAGTACTGAGAAAAATACATGTATACTGGGGACCAATCTTCATGAATCTAGTACGACTGAATATTGCTGTACAAGAAAGCCATTTGGGAAATCAAGCTGATCCTCTTATTTTCGATGCAATCATTCGACAGCATCTTCAGCTAAATGATGAAAAAACTCTGTTGAATTGGTTGAACAAACAAACTACTTTTGATGGCAAGAAAGTAGCTGCGATCTTCAATAAACCAACCATAAAAAAACAAGCGGAAAAAGAAGCACAGCTAAGTAGCGTCTTTGGTATTGATGCAACTCCAACATTTATCGTCGATGGTCGCTATCAACTTATTCTTGATTCCCTACATGACGAAAATGATTTACAAAAATCACTAAATAGCCTTATTGATTTGGCTAAAAGAGAGAAAAAGCCCATTCCTTTAGTAGAAAATAGTGGTGCTCAACTGTGTGCAGATAGCTTGTAACCCACTGTTTTGTAAAGCCTATATCTCGTATCATACATGGATATTGTCAACACCTTAATTATCAGTATCGTCGAAGGACTGACTGAATATCTACCAGTTTCCTCGACAGCGCATATGATCTTTACTTTTGCGTTACTGCATATCAAAGAAGATGCTTTTGCCAAGGTATTTATTATTGCTGTGCAAATGGGCGCTATTCTTGCGGTCGTGGTATGCTATTGGCATCAATTTTTTAATCGTTCTGCCCTAAATTTTTACGCTAAATTGCTGATTGCCGTTTTACCAGCTCTTTTCTCTGGTGCTTTGTTGCATCATGTCATCGAAAACTGGCTAGAGAAGCCAGTCATCGTTGCCATCCTACTAATAATTGGTGGTGTAGCTCTATTATTCGTGGATGAATATTTTAATCAGCCAACACATATCACTGAAGAATCTCAAATTAACTTTAAACGAGCTTTTATAATTGGTTGTTGGCAATGTTTGGCACTAATTCCAGGGGTTAGCCGCTCTGCTGCCTCTATTGTTGGTGGAATGCAACAAAACCTTTCCCGTTCATTGGCTGCCGAGTTTTCTTTTTTCCTAGCTGTACCCACAATGTGTGCAGCAACCTTATTTTCTCTTCTAATTAAGCAATGGGATAATGGTGGAATCAGCCAAAAAGGCTACCAGCTCATTCTCTCTTCTCCAGAACATCTTCATCTATTTTTATTTGGCTTTATTGTTGCCTTTATTGTGGCTATTTTATCGGTTCGTGTTTTTATTGGTTTAGTGCGTCGTTATGGTTTTAAACCTTGGGGATGGTATCGTATTATCGCTGGATGCATATTGCTGTGCATATTTATCATGCAAGGTGCTTATTAGAAAGATGTCGAGTTTTTTACACAGTCAGTTATTGATGAATTACAACAACAAAAATTTACTGATTCCTTGGTAATCAATATAGTGGCAATGCCATGATAAATCAGGCATTACAACATAGCTTTGTGTAAGATATGGTCTTTCTTAGACGAATCAGCCTTAAACCTGGTAATAGTGCACGGGGGCGAGCTCATATTAAATCAATGTTACAAAAACTAGGCAAAAACGAGTATTAAAGAGCATTTTTTTCACGTTTTAAGGATTACTGATAGCAATACGATGCCAGTAGTGCAAATGGTATTAGAGCAGACTTAATCAATAAAAACATCGCATCTCTCATCAATTTTTATGTTGGACGTGCCATCATCGGGTTTAACAGGTCAGGATGCATATATAATTCAGGCTAAAAAACTGCAGTTAAATGAATCTAACGCTCCCGATCTGGATCTGGGTCACGTTGGAGTTATTTCTTCTATTGATAAAAAAGTTTCTTAAGCGCAATCATTGATAATGATATTATTTCGGTGATTACACCAATCGGTGTTGATCAACAGGGAGAAGCTTTGAATATTAATGCTGATACTGTGGCCAGCGAATTAGCACTTGCTTTAACCGCCAACGTTTGTTACTTCTTTGCAATATTCCTAGAGTGATGAATGACACCGGGAATGCCACTAAACAAATTAACTCACTGATCCAGGCAGGTACTTTAAAAGAGGGGGTGTTATCCAAAAATAGAAGGTGCACTTAATATAACGAAACATGGCTGCACTACTCTTAATTATTGATGGACGCATTGTACATGTTCTAATTACTACGCTATCCTCCCCTCATGGTACTATAGATACAGTCATTGAACCGGAAAGATAAATAAAATGATTCTAGTTACAGGAGGAGCAGGCTATATTGGTTCACACACAGTATTGACACTCTGTGAAGCTGGTCATCAGGTGCTTATTGTGGATAATTTGAGTAATTCCTCTTCTAAAGTGTTGGACCGCTTGAAAAAACTTGTGGGAGCGAAAATCCCTTTTGTGGAAGGTGATATTCGCGATACTACCTTATTGTATCAACTTTTTAGTCAGTACAAGATCACAGCAGTTATTCATTTTGCAGGTCTTAAGGCAGTAGGAGAAAGTGTAGCAAAACCTCTGCTTTACTATGATAATAATGTATCAGGTAGTTTAAAACTATTAACAGCGATGCAAGAAGCACAAGTAAAAACCATCATATTTTCTTCTTCCGCCACTGTTTACGGCGCCCCCTTAAAAATGCCTATCACTGAGGATATGCCTGTTGGAAATACTACTAATCCTTATGGTCGTTCCAAATATATGATCGAAAACATGCTGCAAGATCTGTATCACAGTGATCCACAGTGGCGGGTGGTTCTATTACGCTATTTCAACCCAATTGCTGCTCATAAAAGTGGGAAAATAGGTGAAGATCCCCGGGGTATTCCTAACAATCTATTACCTTTTGTCAGCCAAGTTGCCGTAGGAAAACAAGAGAAAGTGCTGGTATTTGGTGATGACTACCCTACCCCAGACGGCACAGGCGTGCGTGATTACATCCACGTCATGGACCTAGCCTATGGTCATTTAAAGGCTTTTGATAAGCATGCAAACGATCCAGGTGTGCATGTTTATAATTTGGGAACAGGCCAAGGTTATTCAGTTCTTGAAGTGATCAAAGCTTTCGCCAAAGCAAGTGGACAAAAAATTTCTTATCAAATTGTCCCCAGACGACCTGGTGACATTGCCATTTGCTATGCTGACCCTAGTAAAGCACTACGCCATTTGGGTTGGCGATGTCAATATAGTCTACCACAAATGATGGAGGACACCTGGCGCTGGCAATCACACAATCCAAATGGCTATGAATCACTCTGAACTAGATCAATTAAACTCCTTCACGATAAGCAAAACCGTGGACACCCAGTTTATTTAAATGATCTATTTCTTGAGTGGTGGCATTTAATGCCCATATTGGAATGAACTGCCCCTCTTTTAAAACCCGACACAACATATGATAGCTATTGAGAGAAATAATATTCCAGATCAAAGCATTAGCACCTAAAGCTTCTTTCATTTGCTGTGTATTCTCCACGACAACTACGATGCAACTGTAATTCGGCTGAGTACTAAGGTTCCGATAGTCTCTACTCAAATAGTACACTTTATCAGAGGGAGATAAGCTTTCGCGATAAGGTAACAGACGAAAGGATTGCTCCTGATCATAGAAAACAGTATTGTGCAACAGAAGCTGCCGCGGGTATATGAGAGCCTTCACAACTTCACTATTACTTGGCAAAAAATTTTTATCTGACAACTTTGCTGGCCAAACAAATTCCCAGTATTGTTCTTCTCTAGCTTTGATATCACCAGACCACTGCTTTCCACAGATACACCAAAAAGATATATCTAAAAGAGTATTGTCATCAATAATTTGCCTACTTAGCCAGGGGGTAGCCTGATGCACATCAATATTTAGCTCTTCCTTGAGTTCTCTTCTTAAAGCCATTAAACCGTTTTCTTTTGCCTCTGCTTTGCCTCCTGGAAACTCCCAGTACCCCTGATAACTTCGATTCTGTTCACGTGTGCTGATTAAAACTTTTCCTTGAGTATTAAAGACTATTCCCACTGAAACACGCACTTTTCTCATTGCTATATCCCCACCAAATCGCAGCTAAGAAGCACTATTAACCATTCCACATTGACTAGATCAAAATCATGTAAAATACTCAAGTAGCAATGATAGAAAAGTTAGAGGTTAAGTGCAATAATGTACACTCCATCACCTAGCACGAAAAGCATCATCCCGAATCTTTCTGATGAACTCTATCATGTTGCCTTGCATCTTATGGAACAATATTATCCTGCAAAAGCAACAAGTGAAATCAAGTTGCCCCTAGTTCCTCACTTGCTCGAAACTGCAAAAATCATCAGTACACTAGAATTACGTGATACTTCCATCTTAGCTACGCTACTTGCTTATGTGCCCTTTTATCATCCTGAACACTGGAAAGATAAGCTTGCCTCTCATATTGATGACGAAGTGATTTCACTAATTTATGGTTTTAATCAAATTCAAGAACTCACTAACTTCATCAAAGACGCTGCTTTTGCTACCGCACAAGAGCGTATCAAACAAACTGAATCAATGCGCAAAATGTTATTGGCTATGGTCAATGATATTCGTATCGTTTTCATTCAACTGGCTATGGTGACACATAATATGCGGCAATTATCTAAAGCACCTTGTGATTTTGATCAATCAGCCTATGCGAAAAAGACTTTAGATATCTTTGCCCCGCTTGCCAATCGGTTAGGTATTTGGCAATTAAAATGGGAACTAGAAGACTTTGGTTTTCAATATAGTCAACCCAAAGAATACAAAAAAATTGCTCAGTTGCTTAATGAAAAAAGAGTGGAGCGGCTTGAATATCTCAAGGAATTTACCGAAACTCTCAAAAACGAGTTAAAAAAGACCGGTATCGAGTGTGAGGTAAGTGGTAGACCCAAACATATCTACTCCATTTACCGTAAGATGCAAAAAAAGCATCTTAATTTTGAGGAACTATATGATATCCGAGCAGTACGAATTATGGTTCAGACGGTATCACAATGCTATCACACCTTAGGCGTAGTACATAGTTTATGGCGCCCCATCTCTAGTGAATTTGATGATTATATTTTCAACCCCAAACCCAATGACTATCAAAGTTTGCATACTGTGATTGTAGGACCTGACAATAAAAGTGTTGAGGTACAAATTCGCACTTTTGAAATGCATCAGTTCGCCGAATTTGGAATGGCTGCTCACTGGAAATACAAAGAAGGAGGCAAGAGTGATTCAATCTATGAACAAAAAATCGCTTGGTTAAGACAATTGCTTGATTGGCGTGAAAATGTTGCCACTCTCGATAAAGAAGATTTGACTTATGCCTTTCAAACTGAGCTTTTTAAAGACACAATCTATGTTTTAACCCCAAGAGGTAAAGTCATCTCTTTACCTGTCGGTTCAACACCAATTGACTTTGCCTATGCACTACATACTGATGTGGGCCATCAATGTCGCGGCGCCAAAATCAACGGTTCTATCGTGCCCTTATCTACTCCACTTGAAAATGGACAACGAATAGAAATTATTACTTCCAAAGAAGGAAATCCATCTGTCAATTGGTTGCATGAAGGTTGGGTCAAAAGTCCCAAAGCCATTGCAAAAATACGCGCTTTTATCCGCAAAAAGAGTGTTGAATCGATTAGAGAAATCGGTAAAAACTATCTGGAAAAAGCCTTACACAAAATAGATAAACGCCCCAGCCTTAATACTATTGCCGCACAACTACACTTTAAAGATGTGAGTGAACTTTATTTAGCACTCGGTCACGGAGAAATAAGAAGCAAGCATATTAAACAGGCAATACAAGAACTTATCGCTGTCTCACAAGAGCGAACTAACCAACTAAGCAAAGATTTTATTAAAGAGAGCCGTGCCAAAACAATCGGCAATAAAGGCATATTGATCAACGGTGAAAGCGATATATTATCAACCTTAGCAAAATGCTGTAAGCCAGCACCTCCTGATCCGATCATTGGTTTTGTAACCAAAGGACGTGGTATATCAATTCATCGCCAAAGCTGCCCAAATTTTCTTAAATTAGCTGAAAACTTTCCAGAACGAATATTATCGGCACAGTGGGGAGAGCTCGCAGAAGAACAGGCAATCTTTTCTATTGATATCCAGATACTAGCTGAAGACCGAGAAGGACTGTTACGCGATATCACAGAGGTATTGGCACGCGCCAAAATACGCGCAACTAGCATACAAAGTCAGTTGATAGGAACAAGCGTAAAGATAAAATTCACTCTTGAAGTAAAAACCATTTGTGAACTAACGCCCATGCTTTCGCAACTAGGAAATATTCCAGGAGTATTCGAGTTGTATCGCCTTTGATACAGATAAATTAAGGCGGGAATGCTACAAAATATATGAAACAGATTTAAAGCATATCTCTCTTAAGCATCCATGCAAGCAGGATGGACATAAATCTTTAACAATAAACAATTATATTGACGCAACCTTTGATAAATGAAATAATGGCGGCGCTTTAGCAGCTGAAAGGCTATTAAAATAGCTAAGGTAGGTTGTAGCTATTTATTTTTTATCTTTGGCCCCAGCAAAAAGCCAATCTTAAGAAATTGTCTGTAACCACTTATTTTTAGAAATCATGAATACCAAAAAAACTCTAATTTACTTGACAACTACTGGTCTGTTATCATCGATCTCAGCTTTGACTCAGGCAGAAGATTTCTTCACAGATCTTGTAAATGTTGTAGCAGAAAATCCCAACCCATTTTTTGTGACAAGATTTTTAGAAAGACGCATTAATGAATGGTCAATTGGCGTATTTAGTCCTGATTATGTTAAAACTTATCCTGCGGTTGATTATCAAAATAAATCTAAGAATCATGAATTTAAGCAAGTGGTCTCTTTTGGTGATAGTATTAGTGATAAAGGCGCTCATACCCGCTCCACTCTTTTTTTGCCAGGAGGATTTAACGCAAGTCTTTATAATGACTATTTAAGTGAAATATACTCAGGAAAGCCATCCATCCCTTACACTTTAGGTGGCGTCAACTATGCAGAATCAGGATCTACCTTCGAGCGCCGTTCTTTTAATTTTCAATATGTACGCTATCAGATAGATCGCTATATTAAGAGATTTGGTGAAGCGAATCCAGAAAATCTCTATTTGATTTCAGCAGGTAGTATGGATATTGGTTCCTCTTTTGATAAATTGATATTTAATTTATTTTCTGGTCGTTATCATTTAAATGATCGGGAATATACACTTGATCACTCGCCGCAAATCGCTGCCCAAGATGTGGCTTATCTACATCAAAAAGGTGCAAAATATATTTTAGTCTCTAATCTTCCAGATGGCAGTCTTACCCCTTATACTGCTATGCTACCTATCGCTAGCCTAGTGCGGTTACTGAATTATATTTTTATTCCTGATTTTGGTTTGGCAACCTATATTGGTCAGGGAATTGATCATCGCTTACGTAATCCAGCCAATCAAATTCAAGCAGAGAATATACAAGATTATATCCGGCTTAATGGCATCCATACCATGCAATCTATATTTTGGTTTTTACCGCATGCTTTGGTAACTAACCTATTTGATTTTCTCAGTGATGCAGAAAGACAAACAACACGGCAATTTAGCTACTCCCTCAATCGAGAACTTGAAAAAACAGCTCAAGATGTGGTACTCGTTGATATACGTGGTTTTTTTAAAGAAGTGTTTAATGATTACCGAAGTTATGGTTTTGATGAGATCTTGGTACCAATGTGCGATCTTGGATTTTCATCTCGCTATTGTGATAGCGATTCACCGCATTATCATAATGATAAAGTCTATTTCTTTGGTGACTGGGTTCATCCTAGTCCTGCTGCTCATTTCCTTTTATATCAATACGCACGCAGTATATTTGATGCCCCTTTATATGTAAGCTCCTTAAGTGATCACTATAGTGATGTCATGAGTGCCAAAAATAACTTTTTAGATGGGCAAATAACCAATTTTCAAAAAAATGATACTTTGCCGTTAAATAAATGGCGCTGGTTGGGAGGCTACTCAGGTTTAATTAATAGTAATCGCTATCAAGTACAACAGCTTAAGGGAAAAACAAATTTAGTCAATACCTTAAATTTTGGTACTTATAGTTTGATTACTCCCAATCTAACAATAGGTTTATTATTAAGCGGTAGTTTAGGTACACGTAAGCCTTATAACAATTACCGCTTCCAATTTACGTCTCTTAGTGCTGATTTATTCAGTCACTGGATAAATAATCGCGGCTATTGGATCAATACTAATCTCTCTTTAGGATTGATGCATTTTGACCATATAGAACGTTCAATTCCTTTAATGAAAATGACAAGAATAGAAAAAGTGGCATCAACAAAAGCGATTGGTCTTGGTATTTATGGTAAAGCTGGTTATAACTGGCTTAGCACTAATAATCTAACAGTTGGTCCACAGATTGCGCTGAATATGCAAAAAGTTATGGTTAAAAATATGAAAGAAGATGGTAATAGAAGTACTGCCATGCATTTTTATAACCATCATAAAAATGATTTTTCTGCATCTATCGGTGGCTACTTGCAAACAAAAAATTATCATATCGGCTACGCTAGGGCTAAAATTAGCGCAGAAATTCTTTATGGTCATGCTTTTAGTAGCAAATCTACTAAGGTAAGAGGAGCAATCAATTCAACTCTCACTTCTTTTATACGCGAATCTATTCATCCCAAAAAATGGGTTAGCGCGCAACTCACTGGTGACTTTTCTATTAGTCCACAAACATCGATAATTTCGCAATTCAATTTTAAAATAGATGACCATCATAACAATCAATTCGGTTGTAGTGTTGCTTACCAGCAGAAGCTATAATTTCTATATCTAGCATAGGAAGATTTATTATGTTACAGCGCCCTCTTACTAGAGTTAAAAAAATTGCTATACTGCTTGGTTGCTCCTTGCTAATTGAGACGACATCTCAAGCCGAAATAATGGACTTAAAACCCTTTATCTATCAACCCAAAAGAACTGAATTTTCTCAAGTTGTCATTTTTGGAGATAGTTTAAGTGATGCAGGCTCAAAAATAGGCTATCGTTATGTGGCAGGAGGATCTTACTATCCCGGTTATTTCGATGTATTAAATAAATATTTTAGTGGTAAAAACAGGGCAATTTCCAGCACCCACGGAGGTACTGATTATGCCGAAGGAGGAGCCAGTACCTATTCGACATTAGACCAAGTGAAGAAATACCTTAAGCAAAATAATAATCATGTTAGTAAACGTCAGCTTCATATCCTTTGGTCAGGTGGTACAGACGCCAATTATGCAGTTGTGCTCAATTTCTATAAAATTCCATTTTATGACACAAGTTTAAGGGATTTTAATTTATATGATCACAAGATGCCCACACCAGCAAGTGCAATCGCTCAAAGCATCAAACTGCTTTTAGATGCGGGAGCACCTTATGTGGTGGTTCCGAATATATGTAATGCTGGTTATGCCCCCATTACAAGCTTATTTCATGTAGACACCACATTGGTGCTGATTGACAACTACCTACTTCCTGCTAATTTACATGACGCCTTTAATTTGACTGTCCGACGTTGGTATGGTAGCTATCTTGATGATATATTGCGCAAAAATCTTTCCGGACCTGGAGAAGGTCTGGCTTTGCTTAAAGAAAGAGGCGTATCCGCTTTACAAACCCAATTTCCCTTTATCCCTAACCCTATTCTTCAACTCATCCATGATCGCTTGGTTGAAGTTGAAACAAGTCTAGCTGATCAATTTAATTACTCCCTTGCTAAAGCGCTTAAACCATATGATGGGCAAGTAGTTTATATTGATGCCAGTAACTTGCTAAAAGAACTCATTGAGCATGCAAATCGCTGGAAAAGAGGTAATATTAATTTAGCTAGTTGTTCACTTGGTTACTCTGCTGGTCTGTGCAACAAGAAAGACCGTAACTATTATGACGATCAGGACTATATCTTTGGTGATTGGTTTCACCCAAGTTGGGAAACACATATTGTGCTTGCCCAATACATCATTGCTGTGTTGAATGCACCAGATCAAGTTTCTTCTATTGTCAAGCACTTAGGTGATTTAAACAAAACTGCCTATGGTTATTTAGGCAACTATTTAAATAATGGACCCGAACTGACCCAAGATAAATTGCATCAATGGTCTCTATTTGGTGGTTATAGTACAAGCTACGATCACCCTCATTCCTATGTGGGTGGTGCCAAAAATAGTTTGGCTCATTATTTACACATTGGCTCTGATTATTACGCTTCTCCAACTACCCATCTTGGTGCCTTGCTATCTCTTAGCGTGGGGCATGAAAAACCTTATCAAACATTTAACTATCATCAAAATAGCCAGAATATTTTGTTTTATGGCCAGTGGGTTAACCCTAATCCTCAGTACCCATATTGGTTACGCGCTAGTGTTGGTTTTGGCCACTTAAATGCAAACCACATACAACGCATGATCAGGCTGGGTGAATTATTTCGCGTTGAAACAGGTGCTAATACAAAAGCTCAGCTCTATAGTGCAGATCTATATGGCGGCTGGCATTTTGCAAAAGTAATCAAAGACCAGCTATGGCATCTTTCTCCATTTGCTGGTATAGAAGTTCGTCATTATCAGTTCGGCGGTTTTACAGAAAAGAACAATTATTCTGTGTCTATGAATTTTGACAAAGCTCATTATAATGAAGCCTTTGCTACTATTGGTTTGCGTCTTGCTAACCCACAATGGGCAGTAGCCAACAAAAAAATCAGTGTACATTCACAGATAAGTTATCATCAGCGTCTGAATAGTGAACCTTTGTCACTACGTTCAAAAGTTAAATCATCTCCTGTTTCCTTTAATAAAGATATTGAATGGAGTAATGTGAAACGTTTTGTGACAGCAGAAACCAGCCTTGCTACCAGTCTATCTTCCAAGTGGCGTGCTTCTGCTTCTGCTGGTTTTAAAGTAAGTGAGGAAAAATCCATACAATTTCATATCGGAGTGAATTTTTCTGTCCCTATTGATTAATGAATCGATCACTTTCCTTTTACAATGAGTGTTGGATGATGATTAATTTTGATTTAAATTCTGATCATCGTCCAATTTTTTTCTTTTGCCCAAGCAGCCAGTTTATCATCTGCGTTAACTGCAATAGGTACATCGACCTTGCTTAATAAAGGTATGTCATTAAAAGAATCGCTATAAAAATAGCTACTTTGATAATCTTGCCAACTCTTATGATACTGTTTTAACCATTGCTCTACCCTCATAACCTTGCCTTCACGATAGCTAGGAATACCAAAATACTCCCCAGTGTAATTTCCTTGTTTATCCTTGACAAGAGACACCCCGATCACCTCTGTAATCCCAAAATGATGTGCAATTGGCGTAATAATAAATTCATTGGTTGCAGAAACCAAGAGACAATCATCTTTCTCATGGCCTTTGACCAAATCATAGGCAGCAGGGTGGATATTTGGCAAAATATAATCATGCATGAATTGCTTATGCATATATTCTAATTCAGTCAAACAAAATTGACCAAGAATACCAATCTGGAATTTTAAAAAAGCTTGCAAATCAAGAGTTCCATTATGATAGTCTTGCGAGTAACGTTCTCGCAGCACATTTTCTTGCTGTGAAATATAACCATGATCATATAAAAATTGCGACCACTGTACATCTGAATCACAAGCCAATAAAGTGTGATCTAAATCAAATAGAGCAAGATTAGCCAAGTGAACACTCCTTAAAATATTGTTTTAGCAGAGGAACTGTAATTCTTCTATGCTTTTGCAATGCATAATATTCTAATTGCTGTAATGTATTTAATAGAAAATTAAGATTTCTTGCAGAATGTGAAAGAAGATAGTTGAGTACTTCTTGTGGTACTTGACTTTGTCTTGATGCAATAAACTGGTGCATAGCCTCCATTTTTTCCTCTTCAGAAAGAGAGAGAAGTTCATAAACCAAACATACACTCAAACGGGTTTGTAAATCACTACGTAGATAAGTCAATTGTTTTGGCGGAGCTTGTGCACTGATTAACAAATGCTGTCCTTTTTCTTGTACCTCATTAAATAGGTGAAAAAGTGATTGTTGCCCATTTTCATCAAAGTTTTGAATATCATCAATAGCGATATAACGCACTTTTTTTTCTATCGCTTTTTCTATTTTGGTAGCTTCATCTGCGGAAATAAAAATAGCACCACCTTCACGGTTCAAATGCTTTCCTACCCAAGCTCTTAATAAATGACTCTTACCACTGCCATCTGGTCCCCAAATCAATAAAAGAGGCGTGTGATCAGAGCGCAATAACAATAACAGTTCCTGATTTTTGCTACCTAAGAAAGAAGCAAAGCTTGGATAGTCGATCTCTTTAAAATCAATCAATAACTGTGTCATGAAAATTCATTTAGTATCGATAAAAATCACTTTGATAATATTTTTGTATCAATATTCTCACGATTACTGCACTTACTGCAGAAAGTGGCAAAGCCATCAACATACCTAAAAAACCAAATAGCTTTGCAAAAGCTAATAAAGAAAAGATTACTAAAAAAGGTGATAGACCAATACGCGAACCAACAAGTCGCGGCGTCACTACAAAAGATTCCAGCATTTGTCCAATTAAAAAAACCACCCATACGCCTGCAATATGCCAAAGATCCCCATATTGCAAAATGGCAGCTAAAGTAGCTAGCAATGAACCAACAATAAAACCAAAATAAGGAATAAATACCAAAAATCCCGTAATAAAGCCAATAGCAAAGCCATTTTTTAAATTAACAACAGTAAGACCTAATCCATAAATTAGACCCATCACCAACATCACTAAAAATTGTCCACGAATAAAACCAGTAAGAGCAGTGTGTAGCTCTTGCACAAACTGAGCAAACTCCTCATGGTAACGTCTTGGAATCAATGTATCAACTCTATTAACCAAATCTGGCCATACGCAAATAAAATAAAAAACGGTGATGGGCAACATAAAAATGACATAGAAAAAATATAATAGGCTGCTACCAGTTTGTTTGGCATAATTAGAAATATGCAGTAAAAAAGAATTCAAAGTAGCACTATTGGCTTGCCAAAGTTGCTTAATATTATGAGCGCTCAACCACTCTCCGTTATTTAAATTATCTAACTGTCGCAAAAAAGCTGGTAAATGAATGTGCTGGCTGTTGTCTTGTAACCACACAAATATTACGCCCGTTTTATTACTCAATTCTTCAATTTGTTCGATCAACATGGGCACTAAGAAAGCAATAAAGAGAAATGCCACAACCAGTACGCCAACAACAATCACTAAAGAGGCAAGTATGCGCGGTACATATCGTGACAATTGATTGGCAAAGGGATTTAGAAAGTATGCTAATATCATACCTACTACAAATGGCATCACAATATATTGCAATGCGTAGCATACATAACCCAAAAGAGCGATTAGCCCCAACATTAAAAGAGCAGAAAAAATTACCTTTGATTCTTTAGAAAAAATCATACCTTGCCTTTCAACTCACCAGCAGTGGCTAGCACTTTATCACAAAATTGTTTTCCTATCTGAGGATGTTTGAGCCCAAAGCGTAAATTAGCTTCCAAATAACCAAGCTTATTTCCACAATCAAAACGAATTCCTTGATAGTGAAAAGCACTTAAAGCTTCATATTGCAGTAAACGTGATAAACCATCTGTCAATTGAATTTCTCCTCCAGCGCCCCGCGGCACGGTTGCCAGTAATTCATAAATTTTAGGTGTTAAAATATATCTCCCTACCACTGCCAAATTAGAAAGTGTTTCATCAGGATGCGGTTTTTCTACTATATGAGTAATTCGCTGCTCTGGATCATGTTCTTTTAGCTGCACGATACCATAGTCACTCGTTTTATCGCGCGGCACTTTTTCTACGCCAACAATACTATGACCAAGTTCATAATAACGTTGAATCATTTGCGAAAGCACACCAGGTTGTGCTTCAATTAAATCATCTGCTAATATCACCGCAAAGGCTTCATTATTAACAGCTGGCTGTGATTTCAAAATAGCATGTCCAAGACCCAACGCTTGCGCTTGACGAATATATAAGCAACTCACATTATTGGGTAAAATATCTTGAATATGTTCCAATAATTGATTTTTATTTTTAAAACTCAGCTCACTTTCTAATTCGTAAGACATATCAAAGTGATCTTCAATCCCTCGTTTATTACGGCCAGTGATAAAAACCAATTTAGTACAACCTGCTTCAATTGCCTCTTCTACTGCGTATTGAATAAGCGGCTTATCCACAACTGGAAGCATTTCTTTTGGTATGCATTTGGTAGCAGGTAAAAATCTGGTTCCCAAACCTGCAACGGGAAAAACAGCTGTACTGATCCTATTCATGTATTTTCTTTCTTGTTAATAGTACTAAGTTTATTATCAAATATATGTTCTGACCAAATAGTAATACCTAATTGCTGCGCTTTTTTTAGTTTGCTACCACTATTTTCTCCTACCACCAACACATCAGTCTTTGCTGAAATGCTGTCACTGACTTTGGCACCTAAATTTTTTACCAGTCTACCTGCCTCTTCTCTGGTGTAATGTTGCAAATTGCCAGTAAATACAAAACGTTTATTATTAAATTCATTATACTGTGTCAGTAAAAAATCATGGCTGGCTTCTTCAAGTGAAGCGCCAAAGGTAGCTAATTGTTTTATTAACTGCCAGCTGTTATCTCGCGCAGCAGATGGAATCATTTCTAAATGTGCTAATAAGTGCTGATTGGTATTATCACTCCCTATGATCTGATGCTGGGCAGCTTCCGTCACAAAGCGTTTCCAATTGGTAGGAGCAAATACCTGAGATCGTTCAGTATAAAGAGGGACTGATGGTACTTTTATCCTCATTTCTAAAAGACGATCTATCTGTTGCTGATTATGTTTGTGTGCAAAATAGTCGACAATAGATACCGCCACCACTTCGCCAATATTAGGAATGCAGCGCAGTAAAGCTGCTGGTGCTGTTATAATTCTCTCTAGCGAACCCAGATAATCAGCAAGCAATGTTGCTGTCTTTTCACCCACATGACGAATACCAAGCGCATAAATAAAATGGGATAACTGCGGCGATTTGCTATTCTCAATTCCCGCTATGATCTTATCTGCCCACTGTATCGCTACCTTCTGGTGATGACTGGCAGATGTCAAATAACGTAACAAATTATTTATTTTCTTGGTCAACAAAGTCCATTTAGTTTTTTTCTCAGGGGTTGTCTGCGTTAATAGACGTACTATTTGTTGATATTTTGATAATGAGCTATTTTTTAGATGATGATATCGTTGCATGCGCATTTCTTTCCAAAGAGCAACAGCATGAGCAGGCCATTTATCTAACCAGTTATCTAATCCTTCTTCCAAAAGTAACTCTAACTTCAAGTAGATAAAATCTTGACGGTTGAGCTGATATAGATCAGCAAAGTCATGTAGGTAATGCAACTGTACCATCTTCTCAATAGTCTTTTCACCCAATTCCATAATATTCATTGCTCGCTTAGAAATAAAATGTATAAAAGCTTGTGCTCTTTGTGCTGGACAAATTAAATAGCCACTACAGCGAGCAACTGTTTCTCCTGATATTTTTATGATCGGGCTGTTACATATCGGACAATTTGAGGGAAGCTCAAAAGGTGGGTAACAAGGTGATTTGTTCCCATGTTGCTCACACATGGGACGTCTTTCTAAAATAGGTCTTTCCACTTGAGGTATCACGTCCCCTGCACGAAATACCACTACTGTGTCTCCTACACGAATATCTTTTCTTAAAACATCTTCTTCATTATGTAATGTGGCATTAGTCACAGTAACTCCTCCCACAAAAACTGGTTGTAATCGGGCAACCGGTGTAATGGCTCCTGTTCTACCTACCTGAACCTCAATTGCTTTAACTACACTCAGTGCTTCCTGGGGGGGGAATTTATGTGCAATAGCAAATCTAGGTGCACGGGCAATAAACCCAAGCTTTTTCTGTGAGGATAGATCATTAATCTTTGCAACTGCACCATCAATTTCAAAAGGTAGTGATTCTCGCTGTTGTGCCAGTAAGCGATAGTGGGCAATCAATGCTTCAACACCATGACATATACATAGTAGTGGTGCCTGAGGAATTGGAATACCCAAGTTAGCTAGATAGTCTATTTCTTCATGATAAGTCTGAAAATGTTTATCACCTTTTATACTCGCTAGTCCATAGGAAAAAAAATGCAAACGCCTTTGAGCAGTGATATTTGGATCAAGTTGTCGCAAAGATCCAGCCGCAGCGTTGCGTGGATTGGCCATAATTTTCTTACCCAATTTTTCCTGTTGAAGATTATAAGCATGAAAATCTTTTTTAAACATTACGACTTCACCACGTATTTCAATGAAATCAGGGGGTGCATCGGTATTTAATCGCAGTGGGATATCCTCAATGGTGCGAATATTCTGCGTAATATCTTCACCAACAGTACCATCACCACGAGTGGCAGCCAACACCAAAATACCTGATTTATAATGTAGACTTACCGCTAAACCATCAAACTTGGGCTCACTGACATAGTCAATGCTTGGCTGATGAAGAGATTTTCTAATACGTTCATCAAAAGCTTTTAACTCTTGGAAATTATAGGAACCATCTATTTCATTAATCACAGGAAAAACATTATTTAGTGATAGCATCGGTACTTGATGTATCACTTTTTTAAAAGCATCAAGCGGACGAGCTCCAACTCTCTGTGTCGGACTATCCTGGCGTCGTAATGCTGGATAGCTTTTCTCTAAAGCAAGTAATTCATTAAAAAGACGGTCATATTCTGCATCTGGAACACTTGGTTGATCCTCAACATAATATTCTTGAGCATATTGCGTTAGCAGAGTAATAAGTTCCTCTATACGATCCTTGACCCAATTTTCGCTACTTGTCATTAGTGATCTAGACGAATAAGCGTTGTGCTAATTCTCCCCCGGGGATGATTCCCACCTCTTCCATTTCTTTTTGGCGCTGCAATACATAGTTGCCAATATTCTTTAACCATTCGCTAGATAATTCGTTTAATTCATCATCAACTAAGTCAAGATCAAGTTCTTTGGCTAGTTTTACTGCTAATCCCATGAACGTATCAAAGTTCTTAGCCCCTGGAGGTACATGGGTAATATCAAATAAGATACTGAAACCTTTAAAATAATTTGCGGCAAGTAACCCTGTGGTAAAAGGTGTTTCATCCATATTAATCACTTTAAACCGTTCTTCTTCATAGCTAGGGTAATAAAAAACACCATCATGTGATAATGTAAAACCATTTTTTTCCAAGGCAGTACGTAAATCAATACCACTTATTGTTTCGCGCGATACTAGGTGAAGTCCAATAATTTGATCAACCCGAGCACACAATTCATCCATTGGTTTTGCAATCTTGTAAAACTGATCAATATCAGTCAACTGATAGCTACCGTCAACATTAAAAGCAAAATCTTCTACCTGTTTGCCAAATTGTTGTAACTCTTCTTTTGAAACCAGACCAGAACGACTAATTGCTTGAAGGCCAATGACATAAGCTTTATAACTAACACCTGGAATTGCCTCTGCCTCTTGAAATTGATTATCTAAGTTACAAGCCACAAGTTTGATACGATGCTTGGTAGTAAAACGTGGTAAGCTCGATAATTCTTGTGGATGTTTCAAGCTTACAAAAGCCAAGTAATCAAAACAACGGTTAAACCAGGGTAGATCTAAATTTTCTAGTTCTTTTAAGCTGACAGAAGAGGCTTTGCCTTCACTCTTTTTAGGGAAAATTTTGCTAAAAGTATTAAAAATGCTCTCTCCTACTGAACTCTTATCTAATTTTCTATAACTTCGAAAACGCTCCTTGAGCGCCGTCTTACTTTTTAAAGATAGAGAGGGTGTATCTACATCTAAATAGCTTTGTTCAGATTCAACATCAGAAGGTGATAGCTCTCTTTCTTTTTCAGCGGAATATTTCAGCTGTGAAAAGGAAGTATTTTCCTGAGAAACATTACGATAATCATCGTCACGTTCTTTATTCTTTTTATCAGAGGACTGGAGCGGGGACATAGAAGAAAATTGCTCAGTAGGAACCTCACGCACTTGCGAATCTAATTCACTCATTAACGTATCTTTATTGTGATGCCCGAATTTTTTGAAGACTTCCTGACGATGTCTATTTTCCTGATACATGCCATAAGCCATCACAAGCAAGATTAACAAGATACTTATTACCATAATGACCAAAAAAATCGTTTGCGCTTGCATATTTTCACTCTATCTACTTTAAGTTGGTTTAAGAACCCAGTAACGCCCGTAGCTGGTGAGTTTAAAACTACTTCTAATTATACTCACATCAGCAGAAAAAAGCAGACTTCACCACTTTGTCACACTATATACCAATGATGAGCTAACAATTGGCGCACCCGACAGGGATCGAACCTGTGACCTCCGGCTTCGGAAACCGACACTCTTCCTACTGAGCTACGGGTGCCAAGCTGACGAGGTTAGCAGTAAGCTTGCCTAATTTCAAGCAATTTCTATTCCTCCTTATTACTTTGCCGCTGCAAAAACTGTATTAACATATTATAATCTGCTTCTTAGTTGGGGTGGAACTTATGATCAAATCTATTACTTCATTGCATATGGTCAAATAAAAAGTAGTCGATGAGCGATATATCGGTCTTATGTCAGGAACTAGTATGGACGGAGTAGATGCAGTTTGCATTCTCTTCAGTAATGGTGTTTTTCAAGAAAATCTGGAGCGTTGTTTCCCCTATCGACCTTCTTTACACGAAGCATTGCTTTCTTTACAGCAGGTTAATCGCAAGGAATTACATCAGAGTGAAAAGCTTGTGCAAGAAATTAGCCTGACATACACCGCCGCAGTTCAAGCTTTATTAAAACAGCTGACATTAGATAGTAAAGCCATCACTACCATTGTCTGCTGCGGGCAGACTGTTCGTCATTGCCCCCAAAAACGTTATTCTATCCAATTAGCCAATTACGCCATGTTAGCAGAAAAAACTGGTATTTCGGTCATCGAAGATTTTAGAAGTGCTGATTTAGCAGCTAGTGGTGAAGGAGCACCTCTTATTCCTTTATTTCATCACAATTTATTTGCAGACTCAGATATTTCTTGTGCACTAATCAATATAGGAGGAATTGCTAATATAAGTGTACTTACCAATTACTCACCGCAACGGGGTTTTAACATCGGTCCAAGATATATGTTACTAGACACTTACTGCCATATGGCATGGCAGAAAGACTGTAGCCAAGATGGTTATTATTTAAGTCAAGGCAAAATATTACCCCTTTTTTTAAATCAGTTATTAGAAGAAAATTATTTTTCTCGTCCTATCGCTAAAAGCATAGGTCATGATCTATGCTCACTAAATCGGCTACAGTCCTTGCTTTTTTCTAATGCTTCTCCTGATGATATAGCAGGAACCTTGGTTGAATTAACGGCAGTGATGATCAATAACGCTATCAAAGAGTATGCATCTGAAGTTGATGAGATACATCTTTGTGGGTGCGGAAGTTATAATCCAACTTTAGTGCAACGATTAAAAAATTTACTCTTTCCTAAAAGGTTGTTAACAATAGCAACTCTAGGAATACCTCCTATGCAAGTTGAGGCTTATGCTTTTAGCTGGTTAGCCATGCACAGAATACACCATCTTCCTGGTAATATCTCAATAAATACTGGAGTTAAAGGTGAATGCGTTTTAGGAGCAATTTGGGCATCTTTCATAGTCAACGTAAAAATAAATTGAAGAAATTTAATGCTTGATCAACCGCAATCCTCAAAATCAGAAGATTTTTTTATTCAGGAGAAAAAACAGTATAAAAATGGCTCGAGCCGTTTTATTAAAGGACTATTACTGATCGTTATTAGTGTTAGTTTTTTAATTCTGTTAGTCCTTTGTTTAACACTAATTTATTCTTTATCTTTTCAAATTAAATCCAATACCTTAGCCAATCAAATACTAGGACACTCTTTGGGGACCTACGCTATTTTGCTTACTCGCAATTATTATTCAATCTTTGGCTTTTCTGGACTGTGGTGTATTTTATTTTTTATCTGCTTCTTATTACGCCATTTCTGGCATTATTCACAGCATAGTTCTTATTCTTATTTCAAAGTTTTCCTTGGCTTAATACTATTTCTGCTCAGTAGTGCTGCCTTAGAGCATCTATTATTTTTTACTTATCTTGGACAATATTTCCCTTTTAGGGCAGGTGGTATAGCCGGTAGTTGGTTAGCTATGTTACTTAAAAAATCGATTGGCACGACATCATCTATCATTGCATTCTTAGCTATATTGTTTATCAGTTGCATCTTATTGAGTCAATGTAAACTAACCAGGATATTTTTTCGTTTTAAATATTTTCTTTTTAATAAAAAATTATCTAAAGATGAAAAAATACTTCTTAAGATAAAAGAAATTATTAAAACTCCTATTGATTATTTTAAATTCGCTAAAAGTAACCGCCTTGACTCGGCAATAAAAAATAGCCATTTTTTCTCTCCAGAAAAAAATATAATACATTTACAAAAGGCTTATGAAAATTATAAATCACTTATCCCAAATGCTTTTAATAAACTACAAGAAAAATTTAAGAATAAAAAAAGGATGTCTAGTCCTTATTTTCAATATGATAATATAATAGATAAACAAAAAAAACTAATAATTTCCATCTTAGAAAAAGAAGGAATAAAAATAAATTTAGTACAAACCAATATTGGTCCAACTTTTACTCATTATCAGTTGGATATTGATCGAAGCATAGATCATTCTTTACTAAAAAAAGCATGTAGTTCTTTACAAGAGCTTACTACCTCTAGTCATATTACCCTTTGCCAATCAAGTGTTAACCCCTACTCATGTGAGCTATTAATCGCACATAATAAAGCATCTCGAATATCTTTAGTGGATATCTTTTTGCTCAAAGACTTTACTCATTCCAACTGTAATCTATTAATTGCCTTAGGAAAAGATAGTCAAAATAATGTTCTCCTATTTTCCTTAAGAAATTTACCACATCTTTTAGTAATCTCTTCTAAATATCCATCACTAAAATTAGCAATTAATGCAATTATTCACTCTTTAGTTATTCGGCATTCAACAAAAGAATTGAGACTAATTTTAATCAGTAAAAAAGAAAGTAATTATCGAGAATTTTTACAACTTCCACATTTACTAACTCCTCTAATTAAAGAAAAATATCAAGCTAATAAAGTATTTTCTTGGTGTAGAAAAGAGCTTAAAAAAAGAAAAGATTTGCTAAAAGAAATGAATTGTCAATCTATTGAAGAATTAAATCAAAAAATAGTCGAAGCTCATCAAAAAAGTATTTTTCTAGCCAATCCTTTCAGTAGTGATCCTGATGCTCCAGATCCCTTAGAAATTCTACCTTTTATAGTAGTATTATTGGATGGCCTACACTGTTTAGAGCAATCAATTGAAAATGGTAATCTACAATATTTATTACAGCAATGGCATTGCTATACAATGCAGCTAGGAATTCATCTAGTACTGACTGAATCGTCTTCAGTTAATCCAGATTTATACGATGAATTAGCCGCCCTATTTCCAACAAGATTATGTTTTAAGCTAGATAATTCTCTTGATAGCCGCCTACTTTTAGGTGAACCTGGTGCAGAAGATTTAATTGATGAATGTGATGCCTATTTTCGTTCAGGACCTCTAAAACATCCCATTCGCTTGCGCCTTGCTACTTTAACTAAAGCGGAAGATATTGAGTTAAACAAAAAATTAAATTTTCCACCCGAATTCGATGAGACAATTTTAAATCCAACCAATGAAATAAAACATAGTAAAAACCATCAGAAACTCTATGATTTTGCGGTGCACCAAGTACTCACTCAAAAGAAAACAAGTAACTCATTTTTACAACGTCAATTAAAAATTGGTTATAATTTAGCTGAAATGCTTTTACAAGAAATGGTTGAAAATGGTATATTATCAGAAAGTAAATTAGGCGAAAATCGCACTATTCAAGAAAAATCTTTTACTTCTCCTGCTAAACATTCTACTCACTATGATCTCTTCTCGAAAAAGAAAACTTGAACTAAAGTACGGTGTATTACTTATTAATGTTGGCTCACCAGAACAACTGAGTATTCCTTATCTTAAAAAATTTCTGAAGCGTTTTCTATCAGATAAGAGAGTGATAGAAATCCATCCTATCATCTGGAAAATCATTTTATATACTTTTATTTTACCTATTCGGTCGAGAAAAGTACTTAAGAAATATAAAAAAATTTGGAAAGAAAGTGATATTTCTCCTCTGCTGTTGTACAGCAATCACTTTGCCGATCAATTAAATGATTTTTTTCAAGCTATGGACCAAACAAAAGAGTTTAATATTCAAATTGCTATGAATTATAGTGCGCCAACGATTAATCAAGCAATGGAAAAACTTGCACAATTAAATATTTCACGTATTATTGTTCTACCACTTTTTCCTCAATACTCGGCAACCACTACAGGCGCTTCTCTAGATCAAGTTTGGCATTATTTACTTAAGAAACGTCATCAGATCTCAGTGACCACTATTAATCACTTTTATGATTATCCACCTTTTATACAGGCATTAACTTCTCATATAAAAGACTACTGGCAACAACATGGTAAAGGAGATCGACTACTACTTTCCTATCATGGGATTCCAATCCGCTATGTCATGAAAGGAGATCCTTATTTTAAGCAGTGTCAAGCCACTACCAAAGCTTTACAACATGGTTTGCAACTAGAGGATGAGAAAATTATCATGGGATTTCAAAGCCGCTTTGGCTTCACCAAATGGTTGAATCCATATACAGATGTTTTATTAAACACTCTGCCTAAAAAGGGAATAAAAAACCTTGATGTATTTTCGCCAAACTTTGTCTTTGATTGCTTAGAAACAATAGAAGAATTAGCAATCAATGGCAAAAATCGCTTTTTACAAGCAGGTGGTAAGCAATTTAATTTTATTCCTTGTCTTAACAATGATCCATATTTTGTGGAAGCTATAGCAAATCTTATCAGTCAGCAATAGTTTTATTGCAACTCTCTATAAAATTCTTCTGATAGTTCATACTGCTTACATCCATAAAGCGCTAGATCATGATGACTGACAATCAACATGATTTTATCCTTTGCGTAATGAGTCAGCTCATAATATAGGCGTTTGATGCCATTTTTATCAAGTCCTGCAAAGGGTTCATCCAATAGTACCAAAGGACGATCAGCAAGAAGTAATCGAGCAAGAGCAATGCGCCTTGCTTGCCCACCAGAAATTTCTTTACCATGCTCACCAAGCAAAGTTTCTAGCCCTTGACGATTTTCTGCCCACCTGTCTAAATCGACCATTTTTAAGGCCTGCCAAAGTTCTTCGCAACTGGCGTCACTTTTCCCAATAAGTAAATTCTCTTTTAAGCTAAGATTGAAAATATCAATATCTTGTCGAAGATAAGCAATGTCATTGCGCATATTCCAGTTGAATATTTTTTGATCATTGAGCCATATCTCTCCGGCTTGCGGCATTATCTCTCCAGCAATAATATCCAGAAGTGTGCTCTTACCTACTCCAGAAGGTCCTCGTAAACAGAGAATGTCTCCAATATAAAGTTTAAAGGAAACGTCATTTGGTCCATTCAAAGCCCCAGGTAATCTACCGCTTACTCGACAAAGCTGCAGACTTTTTATTTCTTGCGGACGTGGCAAATTTACTTTATTCACATCAATAGGTTGAATTAATTCATTAATCCTTTTTTTAGCAAAATTACTAACGCCAAGAGAAAGAAAACTGACTGAAAGCGGCAGCAAACACTCTGCCATACCCATTGTGCTTAAAACAATTGCTAGTGTCATAGGCAATGATAAAAGACCTTGTATATTCAATTGTGTTCCCCAATACAATCCTCCTAGTAATGCTGCTGCTAATGCCACACTTTGAAACAATTGAATCGAGCTGACTAGCACTTGTTGTTGGCGATTTTTAGTAATTCGTTGGTGATTGCCCTTAAGCCACTCGCTCTCTTTAGTAAACCATGTTTTCCAGAGTAATAAAGGGGTTAACATTCCTAAAGTTTGTACTAACTGCTCCTTACTCTTTTCAGATAAACAGATTTCTTCTTCAGCAAGCATAAATCCTCTTGCTAAGCCAATGGCAGGAATCACTAGCCAGGCCAATAAAATTGGAATTCCCACATAATATAAAAACAAAGGAGAAAGTAAATACAGCCATAAATAATAAATCAGTGTCACAATCACGCTAAAGATCCATGGTAAAACAAAGCGCAAAGGGAATAAATCCAGACGATCAATGTCTAAAATAAGACGATGCATGGCAACTGCAGAGTTAAGATGATAACTTAGTAAATTGCTCCCAGGACACGCTAAAATATCAAATATCTGAACACGCAACTCTTTTAATAAATGCAAAGCAGCATTGTGCGATACTATATCCCCAAAATAGCGCCCTGTTGTTCGCATAATAGCAAAAGAACGAATGAGAGCTGACGGAGCAAAATAATTGATTTCTATCGTTAATACCCCAGCCAATCCAGCTGTTGTAATAAACCAGCCAGAAGTTGCTAAAAGACCAATAGAAGAAAGTAAGGTTACCAAACCTAAAACAGCAGCCACAATCCACTGATAATATTTTTTACTCAGTAGATTATATAACTTAACTGCTTGCATTATTCACTTGGCCTATTTTTATGGTTGCTGTTAGCCACGGTATAGTTGTCTCTTGATGAGTGATTAAGAGTACCGTTTTGCCTCGTGTAGCTTTTTCTAATAAATTCATGATTAAAGCACTAGTGTCAGGATCCAAATGCTCTGTAGGTTCATCGATCAACCAAAGTAACGCATCTTTCAAAAGAAGTTGTGCAATGGCCAAGCGACCACGCTGTCCTCCTGATAAACCCACCCCTCTTTCTCCTAACTGAGTATTTAAACCCGATGGGAGATGCTCAACAAAATGTCCTAACCCTACTTCTTTAAGTACTAAAAGTAATTCTTCATCTGTGGCCTGTGGTTTGGCCAATCTTAAATTAGTTGCAATGGTACCAGTAATTAATCTAGGTGCTTGCGAAAGATAGCCGATAATTTCATGCCAACTATCTCTTTGCAAATCGTGTAGCGGTGTATTATTAATCAATAGCCTTCCCTCATAAGGCACAAATGTCAGTAATGCATCAAACAGAGAAGATTTTCCTGCTCCACTATCTCCTTGCAAACGGACACGCTCTCCACTATTGATACTGAAAGAAAGAGGAGCCAAGCGCACATTGCCTTGAGGGGAATGAATACTTACTTCATGTGCACAAATGACTGGCGGATGCATAAATTGTAATATCTCTTTGCCCGGATGCAGCCAAGTTTGGTGCTCTAAAATCGGCATCAGTTCCATTACAGCACCTTCTGCAGAAGCTTTGGCATGATAATCAGCACCCAGCATGCGTAAAGGTGCATAAAATTCTGGAGCTAACAGCAATATAAAAAGCGCTGATTCGTAAGGAACCAAAATTACTTGTTTAAAACCTGGAAATTTGCCCATCAAGCCAAAGCCTAAATACAATGCAACGGCTGCAATAGAAACAGTAGCAAAAAATTCCAAAGTTCCAACAGATAAAAAAGCCAGGCGCAGTACTTCTATTGTCCTTTTACGGTATTGCTCTGAAGTATTAGTAATAATCTCTCGTGCTTGAACAACTGCATTAAAACCAACAAGTGTTTTCATACCGCGAATCAAGTCCAGAAAATAACCGCTTAAATTGCTTAATGCTTGAAATTGTTCGCGACTTTTACTGGCAGCAGACATCCCTACTAAAATCATAAATAAGATGATCAATGGCATGGATGCAATAAAGATAATGACCGCGACCAAACTATACCAAACCAGTACCGATGAAATAATAATGGGAGTAATCACCACCACAATAACTTGTACATAATATCGACTGATAAAAGGATCTAAAGCATCGATCTGTTCCATTAATTTTGTACTTAAAGCACCTTCTGAACCAAATACACTTACTTCTGGGCCAAGCTGACTAATAATATTTAATAATTTCTTTTGTAAACGCTCTCTTGCCACCACACTTGCCTTGTGCGAAGCCAAACTTCGCCCATATTGCAATATCGGGCGTAATAAAAGCACAATAGCAATGCAACAAAGATAATATCGTATAAGAGATTGACTTAATGGTATCCTATGTATACCAACAAAAAATAAATGACCAAATAATTTGGCCATCCAAAAAGCTTGCAATACAAAGGCTATAATGCCTGCTACTGCAAAAAAAAGAGCCACAGTTAAAAACCCTCTTGATTCGCCAACTATTTGTTTCAAATAGCGACGAACTAATTTCTTCTGCGACTCTTCTTTCTTATTCATCTTAGGCTTTAGACTTCAAATTTGTCCGCCGCCCAAGCAACTACTACTGTTACTATTACTAATTCACATAACCAAAATAAATATGACATTTTTCCTCCTAATATAATTTATTAGAATGCTCTTGCACATAATCCTTAGTTAATCGACCGCGCATTACATAGTAACAACAGATGGTATATGCCAATACTATAGGTGTCATCACCATAGCCACCAGGGTCATTACCGCCAAAGTATTATAACTAGAGGTGGCATCCCACATTGTTAAACTATGGTTTGGAGTAATGTATGAAGGCATAATAAATGGGAACATGGTCACACCAGCAGTGAAAACAACCCCAAACATAGCAATAGACGTCGATAAGAAACTAAGAACATGCCAATGCGCTCTACTAGCCATCGCAGCACTTAAAAAACCCGCTATTCCAAGAAGCGGGAAAATATAAAGAATAGGAGCAGCATGGTAATTACTAAACCATAGCCCCCGCCCCATCACCACTTCTTTACTTAAAGAAGGCATACTTGGAGAATTTGCTCCATTATGCCAAGACACTACTTGGTAGCCCTTGACGTAATAAAGCAATAATACACCTGCAACAATGAACAAAAATGCAGCGGCAATAGAACAATATGCTGTTACTTTTTCACTTCTTCTTCTAACTTCATCGGCGGTTTTTAATTGTAAAAATGAGCCGCCATGAGCAGCTAACATCAATACTGAAATTAAACCAGCAAGCAAGGCATACGGATTCAACAAGCTAATCAAGCCTAAAAACCCGCTAAATGGGCCACCTGCTTCATTACCGAAAATACCGCCATGGTAAAAAGGCATTGCAATATTTTTTCCTAAAGCTAAGCTATTGTAATTATGGTTGCTATTGAAGTCAAAGGCCACTCCTTGTAGTAAATTTCCAAAAGCTACCCCAATCACTAATGCAGGAACTAAAGAACCAATGCTTAAACACCAGTCCATTGCAGAACGCCAGGTCACTGATTCTATTTTTGAACGATATTCAAACGCTAACGGTCTAAAAAACAAAGCCATTAGTACCAGAATCATTGCCAAATATAAACCGCTAAATGCCGTTGCATAGACAATCGGCCAAGCAGCAAATATAGCGCCACCAGCAGTGATTAACCATACCTGATTACCATCCCAATGAGGAGCAACGGAATTAATCATCACTCTGCGTTCTGCATCATCTTTACCAACAATTTTAAGTAGCATGGCCACACCAACATCAAAACCATCGGTGATTGCCCAACCTAACATTAATACCCCAATCAGCAACCACCATATACAGCGTAACTGATCATAGGTAAAGTATGTTTTTAAAAAATCCATTTTTTATACCTCCTTAGAATGAGACTTCTCTAAATGATAACGACCCGTTTTTAATGAAGAAGGTCCCAACCGCGCGTATTTGAACATCAAATATATTTCGATTATCAAAAAGATAGTGTACAAAAGAGTGATGCCAATTAAAGTAAACCATATCTCTGCTGGTGAAATGCTAGATACAGAAAGGAAAGTAGGCAATACATGGTCAATGGCCCAAGGTTGACGGCCATGCTCAGCCACATACCAACCACATTCAATGGCAATAAGGGGTAAAGGAATGGACCAAAGAGCTAAGCGAAGTAGGGGCCGGCTAATGCTTGTTTTTCTTTTATATACCATATAAGTGCATAGAAAAAATAACATAAAAAACCAAGCACTTAAAAACACCATTATTCTAAAACCAATAAATAGAAATGGGATACCTTTAGGAATTACCATCTCAGCTGCTTTTTGGATTTCATCCTTAGTAGCAGAAGCAATTGATCTTTCAGGAGGAATGATGGCACGAAGTAATTGACCATATCCCCAATCCTTTTTGTATTTATCAAAATCTTTCTGAGCCTTAGCAAGGGCAGCGGTTTTTTCTCGCTCTGAGTTAAAAGTCTGCTGACCGCTAATTACTTGCAAAGCTTCATCCGCAATAATTCCATTCTTCACTTTAGCAACAGTCATTTCAACGATTTGTTTCGCTCCTAAGACAACTTCGCCTTTTGAAGGATCTATTTGAGTTTTGTAATAGTTAATTAAGCTTGTTCCACAAGGAATAGTCAACCATGAATCATTTTCATTGAAATTAGTGGAAGATCGATAACTTGGCCAGGCCAATACCTTAAAATTGATACATCCACCAACTCCATCGTAATGTCCCTCAATAGCAGCCATTTTCGCTGGCTGATATCGATTGACATGCTCACCTGATTCATGACCAAACCAAATGACTGATAAGCTAACGAGCAATCCGAAAACACTAGCCACAGTAAATGATTTTCTTGCAAATTCGGTATCTCTATTTTTAAGAAGATACCAAGCTGAGATACCTAATATGAACATTGCTCCAAAAACATAACCTGCAGAAACAGTATGCATAAACTTGGCTTGTGCCACTGGATTAAAAAGGACCTGGCTAAAACTAGTCATTTCATGTCGTACTGTAACCGGATTAAGAGAGGAACCAGAGGGATGTTGCATCCAACCATTTGCTACTAAAATCAACAATGCCGATAAATTTGTTCCAATCGCAGTTAACCAAGTTACCACCAAGTGAGCTTTCTTGCTAATTTTATCCCAGCTAAAAAACATGAGACCAACTAAAGTCGATTCAAGGAAAAACGCGACCAAGCCCTCAATCGCTAAAGGTGCACCAAAAATATCTCCTACAAAGTGTGAGTAATAAGCCCAATTGGTGCCAAACTCAAACTCCATAGTCAATCCAGTAGTTACTCCTAAAGCAAAGTTAATCCCAAATAGTTTGCCCCAGAATCGAGTCATATCTTTATAGACAACTTTGTCAGTTCTTACATAAATCGTCTCCATGATCGCAATCATCACTGTTAGCCCTAAAGTAAGCGGGACAAATAGAAAGTGATAAAGAGCCGTTACAGCAAACTGTAACCGAGAGGGATCTAAAACAGCATTCTCCACCATCAAAATCCTCCTAAAATACAGTGGTTAATAAATTCCTACTGCAGTTTCGCTTGTTCTATCTTTGAAAATCATACTTACTTTCAAAGACCAACTTAACCAAGCACTCCAGCTGTTCAAATTATACTCCAATTCAAACATCACTTTAAACAAATAAAAAATTATTAAAACTTATGATCACTACCTTACTATTTACGAGGATAGTGTTGCATATCAATTGCCGAATTCTAAAAAACAAAACTTATTTAAATCAATAATATATAATTACTCTACTATCTGTTATATTATGTATTGATGATTTAGTTTTTTCATACACTGTGTTTTATTTTTTATAACGAATTTCTATCTGTTAAATAAAATTAAACTTACAAGATCTATAAATATAAGATCAAATATCACTAGCTAATTATCATTATTATTCAAAAAAATATAATTTTGCAAATCCTACAGTTTTAAATTTATAATATTAATTACTTTTTTTAATTGAAAAATAATCATAATATCGCAAATAATTGATCAATATCCTTGTCTTAAGAAAATAGAAAAATTAAGTTACTAGCTATCATTATTAATTTTTAAAAATAAAAATCAATACACATAATTAAAAATTTAAATAACTTTCGTAGGTTCTATTAAGATATCTTTTCATTTAAGTTAATTGCCTTTTAAAATGCACTAATTAACTGTTATAAGAGTTTTACTTTAGTATCATTTTATAAATTAAAAATTGAGAAATACAAGAATGTGGTTCTCTAGAAATAACTAATCAAAATACCTTTAGAATGATAAGTAATCAAATCCTTGCTGCTAGGAAAGGACTTATTTGATAGAAGTGCCAGAAAATATCGATCCCCCCTGGATAGCTCATAAGATACCTATTTTTTTACGATAACTTTAGTTATTCAAATCTCAGACATTGTCTCCAATGTCTTCCTGAGCCAAAATAAAGATTGCATTAATACCGCAGAAGCGACGACCATAGGGAAGTAGGCACTTGGGATAATTACAAGTTTTTTCAAAAACTGCTTGCCATGATCTCAACTGAAGGCTTATTCGCGAAAGCGTTTGATTATTAGGAGGCATATTTACGTTTTAATTACCAACCTGGGATACAGCCTTCTGGCTACAGTCGTCTACTAATGGTAAAAACATCACTAGTCCTAGTAGATCAGGTATAAAGGTAGGTATATTTGAACATGTGGTAACCAAGCAGCAATGGGTAATAACTATGCAGTTAATTGGAATGGTTATCGAAAATATGAACGTCATTGATCTTAGATTGACCATTTTATTTTATAATGGCAAATTTCATTGTTTTAGCCGATTTGGGTCACCTAAAACTTATGCTTTTCATGTTGATGGAAAGCGCGCTGCAAATACACCTCACCAAGTCCTACATATCTGAAAGACCTCAGTACATGATTTTAAGCACTGAATTGCCGCATGCTAAAACTGGAACGGATTTTGGTTCATTTGAAAGTAAACCTTCAGTTTTAGAAGTAAAAAAAGCATAAGTTTTTCCTTTGTAATAACTTTATATATTATTTGCCTACACAATTCTTGTAAGGAAGGAAAAATATATCCTCTTATTCTCTATAAATTGTGTTTTACTTCAAGTTCTTAAAAACTATAATGCTATAATCACTTGATAACTGATTGATCCATTTTTAAATTAATCTTAAATAACCTTAAATCTTGTAAGATAGTAAATAGCAATAAAGTAGTGATAGCTCTGCCCATTTTAATTATCTTGATCTAAAATAAGTTATAGTCTTATTAATCAAGCAAATAGCTTGTTCTTACTAGAATTTCCCAATTAATTAAGTTATTATGCATCAATTTCTAACAATGAAGTTAGCTGATTATGAAAATAGGAATACCTAAAGAGTCTTTAACTGGCGAAAATAAAGTTGCAGCCACTCCTGAATCCATCACCCAGCTCACTAAATTAGGTTTTGATGTTGCTGTTGAAAGAGGAGCAGGAGAACAATCTTATTTTAGTGATGAGGATTATCAAAAATCAGGAGCCATTTTAGTGTCTAAAGCAGCAGCCTGGAACTGTGGTATTGTATACCATATCAATCCCCCCACTATTGAAGAAATTAAGAAATTGAAAAGAGGAGCTATTTTAGTTTCCTTTATTATGCCAGGTCAACATCCACAGCTTGTTGAGGCATTAAATAAACAAGAGGTAAGCGTGCTGGCTATGGACATGGTACCTCGTATTTCTCGTGCTCAGCCTTTGGATGCCCTCTCCTCTCTTGCCAATATCAGTGGTTACTGTGCTGTGATAGAAGCAGCAAATGTGATACAACGCTTTTTTCCGGGACAAATTACTGCAGCTGGTAAAATACCTCCTGCTAAAGTTCTGGTAATTGGAGCTGGAGTAGCTGGCTTGGCTGCCATCGGCACCGCACATTCTTTGGGAGCTATAGTACGAGCCTTTGATACTCGGCAAGAGGTTGCTGAGCAGATCGTATCAATGGGGGGAGAATTCCTAAGCGTTGGTATCGAGGAAAAGCAAGCAAGTAGTACTGACGGTTATGCCCAAACCATGTCTAAAGCGTATATAAAAGCAGAAATGGAGCTGTTTGCTAAACAATTAAAAGAAGTAGATGTGGTGATCACCACTGCTGCTGTCCCAGGAAAGTCCTCACCTCAATTACTCACTAAAGAGATGGTTAATGCAATGAAGCCAGGATCAGTGATTATTGATTTAGCAGCTAAAGGAGGCGGTAACTGCGAATATACAGAAAAAGACAAACAGGTTATCACTCCAGGAGGGGTAAAAGTCATCGGCTATATCGATATGTCCAATCATCTGCCAACTCAAGCTTCTCAGCTATATGCTAGCAACTTAACTAACCTAAGCCGACTTACAGCAAAGAAAAAAGGCGAGTTTATACTCGATTTTTCTGACCCTGTCATTCGCCATATGACCATCTGTCATCAAGGTCAGATCATGTTTCCTCCCCCTGCTATTCAAGTATCAGTAAGCCCACCTGTTACAGCAAAAATCACTTCCCAGGAGCAATCGCTAGCAAAAGTTAGACGCTCTAGCAAATGGAAACAACCCCTTATAACTTTAGGTTTGCTGATATTACTTGGTTTAAGCTTATCTACACCGGTTGCTTTTCTAAGTCATTTGATGATTTTTAGTTTGTCTTGTGTATTGGGCTACTATGTCATTTGGCATGTCACACATTCTTTACACACACCCTTAATGTCAGTAACCAATGCGATCTCAGGTATCGTTATTATTGGTGCTTTGGCACAAATTGCTCAAGGTAATGGCATCTGGGTTAATCTTCTGGCATTTTTAGGCGTTTTGCTAGTAAGTATTAATATTTTCGGTGGTTTCGCCATTACCTATCGCATGCTTAATATGTTTGTCAAAGATAAGGAAAAATCATGAATCAAGGATTTGTTAGTGCTACCTATCTGATTTCTGCTTTGTTATTTATCTTTAGCCTCGCTGGCTTATCCAAACAAGAATCTGCGCGCTGGGGAAATAGATATGGCATCATCGGTATGAGCATTGCCTTAATTGCCACTATATTAAGCCCTGTCACCCACGGTATCATGTGGATTCTATTCGCCATATTCATTGGCGGCAGCTTGGGCTTGTTACTAGCAAGAAAAGTACACATGACGCAGTTACCCCAGCTAATCGCTATTTTACATAGTTTTGTCGGATTAACCGCGGTATTTGTGGGTCTTAATGGTTTAGCAACACTTGCTCTGGTCTCTAGTCAGATGATATTAATTCATGATTTAGAAATTTTCTTAGGGATTTTTATTGGGGCAATTACTTTCACAGGTTCTTTAGTTGCTTATGCAAAATTGAGTGAGAAAATGAAAAGCGTACCGCTCAATTTAGCTTATAAAACACAACTTAATGTTGCAGCACTGGTTCTATCTTTTCTAATGCTAATCTGCTTTATCAATACAGAAAGTCCAATTTTCGTGATGATCATGTTAATTATTGCTTTATTTTTTGGCTGGCATTTGGTGGCTTCGATTGGTGGAGCGGATATGCCTGTCATTATCTCTATGCTTAATTCATATTCTGGCTGGGCAGCAGCTGCAGCTGGTTTTATGTTAGAAAATGATTTACTAATTATCACAGGAGCATTAGTTGGTTCAAGCGGTGCAATTTTGTCTTATATCATGTGTCAAGCAATGAATCGCTCCTTATTATCAATTCTCACAGGTGGTATGGGAAAAAGCACTCAATCTAAAGAAATTACTGATAAATACAAAGAAGCCTCAACTAGTGAAGTAGTAACTACATTAAAAGAGGCAAAAAGCGTCATTATTACTCCTGGTTATGGTATGGCAGTTGCTCAAGCACAATATCCTTTAGCACAACTGGTTAAGAAATTGCGTGATCGAGGTATAAAGGTACGTTTTGGTATTCATCCAGTTGCCGGCCGCTTGCCCGGACATATGAATGTATTATTGGCAGAAGCAAAAGTACCTTATGATATTGTACTAGAAATGGATGAAATTAATGCTGATTTTGCCAACACTGATGTGGTGCTGGTAATTGGTGCAAATGATACTGTGAATCCTTCTGCCCAAGACCCTGGCAGTCCTATTTCAGGTATGCCTGTTTTAAAGGTATGGAAAGCAAAACAAGTGATTGTATTTAAACGTTCAATGAATACTGGTTATGCAGGTGTAGCCAATCCGCTATTTTTTAAAGATAACACACTGATATATTTTGGCGATGCCAAAGAATCAGTGGAAAATTTGATCAGTAAATTTAACTAAGCCAATTTACATAAGGGAAATGACTTTTTAGCAAGCAGAACCTACTTGCAAAGAAAGTGGCGGAAGCGGTGAGATTCGAACTCACGAAGGGCGCGAACCCTCGACGGTTTTCAAGACCGTTGCAATCAACCACTCTGCCACGCTTCCTAGTAAGAACATATTGAAAAGGCGCATTATACCCTGCCTGTAGTTGCAGTCAATAAGTTTAGGAAAAAACAGTGCAAATTTCCTTCTTTACAGAGAATATTTGAATCATAAACTATCTTATAATCAAATACCTGCTTAAATAATCTATAAATTAATGCCATAAAAACTTGCTTAAATTTTAAAACTTTGCTTTAATACCCTTTTTTAGGGTGATTAGCTCAGTTGGTAGAGCGTCTGCCTTACAAGCAGAATGTCAGCGGTTCAACTCCGTTATCACCCACCATTTCGCGGTGGTAGCTCAGCTGGTTAGAGTATCGGCCTGTCACGCCGGGGGTCGCGGGTTCGAGTCCCGTCCGCCGCGCCAGCGGTATTTTTAAAACTTATGTATTTTAAATTCTCTTGTGCAATCGTTTGCAATAAGGTGAATCTATCCTCTCTGATTTGATGCAAAACTAGGGCCTGTCTAATTGCACATCCTGGTTCGTGTAGGTGCAAGCAATTACGAAAACGGCAATGGCCCAAATAATTGCGAAAATCAGGAAATAAAAATGCCAATTGAGAAGGAGAGATATGATATAAGCCGAATTGGCGCAACCCTGGTGAATCAATGACAGCCATCTTCTTCTGTCCTTGAGCCAATTGATACCTCACAGTATGACTTGTGGTGTGTTTCCCTGTTTGCCAATGGGTTGAGATATCTTGCACCTTCCCAACTTGCTCTCTGAGCAATCCATTAATAATTGTTGTTTTCCCTACTCCGGATTGCCCAATTAATAAACTTGTTTGACCTATGAGGTACTTTTCAAGCGGTTCAGTATCATCCAGAGCGGTTAAACTAAGATGCAAATAACCCAGTTTCTGAAAAAAAGAAAGCTTCTTAGTTAATTCTTTACTACCTTCTAAATCTTTCTTATTTTGAAGAACCATCAATGGAATACAAGATGCTTCTGCGGCAATAATAGCACGTTGTAACAGATAAAAGTCAGGTCTAGGCCAAGACGCAATCACAAATAAAATTTGTTGGATATTAGTAGCAATGATCTTACTATGATAATGATCTGTTCTACATAAAAAATTATCACGAGGTAAAAGCTCTTCAATTACCGCTTGTCTGTCATTTAACTGTATTGCTCTGACCCAATCACCACAAGCATAGTGTATTTTCTTTCCTCGAGTATGCGCTTCAAATACGTTCCCTATTTGATCAGCAATCAAATAGGACTTTCCAAAATCGGCTACTATGCAAAATTTATCCACTTGAAGTTCTTTACATCCCTGTTTAAAAAAACGCTATAAAACTTCTACTTGACTCAGTTGAAGCAGCTCAACATTTAAGCATAAAGCCCTGTATCGACAAAAGCTTTATACACAAAAAAGCACTAGCCACCTTACTGTTAATGGTCGATAACGATCTAACAGTAATAACTAATTGAAATTTTAGCGTCTTTTAAATCTACCTTCTTTATCTTTCTGTTGACAAGCCATACACACTCCATAAATATAGAAAGAGTGATCTAATACGTTATAGTCATTTTCTTTAGCAATACGATCCTGCAATGCCTGTAGATCTGTTGAAGTAAACTCTTTTACTTCACCACAGTAGAGACATAGAATGTGATCATGTTGCTCGCCATTATTTAACTCATAAACAGCCTTATTAGAGTCAAAATGGTGACGCGTTAAAATACCTGCCTCTTCAAATTGGGTTAACACCCGATAAACCGTGGCAACCCCGATATCCATATTTTTACCTAGTAAGATACGGTACACATCTTCTGCGCTCATGTGCTCATCAGGGTGAGTTTCAAATAAATTCAGAATCTTTAAACGAGGACCTGTCACTTTTAAACCACTACTTTTTAATTGAGTCGTATAATTCATTGTTCTCCTCTCAGTTTAGTTAGGTCTGCTACCCGCCAAATTTTAAGTTTTCAGCCATAAATTGTGGTGAATTATAACTTAAAAAGTTAATGCTCAGTAAAAGTATCCCTAACATCTTCTTGAAAAAATACGTTATAATTTAACTCGCGTTTGCTTTAAAATTTGAAGAGAGAAGCGCTGTTGCATAATACACTGAAAACGAAAGGACAAACTTTGAAATCTATCACCAAATGGACCACGGTATCTCTTTTAGTACTTGCTCTAAGCGCATGTTCTCATTTAAAAAATCCTTTCAGCAGCCCGGATGATGAAGTGCCAGGATATAAAGTCTTGATTAAACAAGGTAATGAACTCAATTCACAAATAGTAGGCCAAGTGCGATCTGGCATGAATAAATCTGAAGTGATTGCTCTTTTGGGTGAGCCTCAATTAGAAAATCCCTTTCACAATAATGTGTGGCATTATGTCTACTCTGTCTCTCGCGGTAATCGCGTCTACCAACGTAACTGGCTTGTGTTGACTTTCACTGGTGATGTTGTGAACCATATTACCGTTAGCAGTCATCTTTGATCTTATGGAACCTATTCAACTTGCTATCAGCGGGGTATATGGCAGGATGGGCCAAGCACTTATTCAGGCCTTAGAGACCTCGACTGAAGATTTTAGCTTGGTTGCTGCTTTAAGCCACTGTGGAGGAAAGCAAGTTAATAGCCAACAAGTAATACTTAATCACAGACCTATCACAATAGAAAATTCTTTAGAAGCGCTGTTGCGTAAACAAAAAGTTGAAGTACTAATTGACTTCACTCAGCCTCTTGGTACACTTGAGTACCTTCCTTTATGTGAACAACATCATATTGCTTTTGTAATTGGTACCACTGGATTTAAGGAAGATCAGAAACAAGCTATTATTAAAGCGACTAAGACCATACCCATTGTTTTTGCACCTAATTTCAGTGTTGGTGTTAATTTAAGTTTTGCTCTTACTGCTTTGACAGCACAAATCTTATCCGACAACTATGATGTAGAAATCATTGAAGCACACCACAAACACAAAGTTGATGCTCCTTCTGGCACTGCTTTGGCTTTAGCTGAGGCTGTCGCAAAAGCACGTCATAGTACTCTTGAAAAGATTGCTGTTTACTGCCGTGAAGGGCAACTAGAGCCAAGGCAAAAAGGGACTATTGGTTTTGCCAGCATCCGTGCTGGTGATATTGTAGGAGAACATACTGTTATGTTTGCTTCTGAAGGCGAGCGCTTGGAGATTACGCACAAAGCCTCTAACCGCTTGACATTTGCCAAAGGAGCGCTCCAAGCAGCTGCATGGCTCAAAGAAAAAGAGCCGGGGCTGTATTCTATGCATGATGTATTGGGGTTAACAAAACTGCTAAATCAACTGTAATTTTTAATTGGTTGTTATCCTTTATTTTACTCCGGAGCTTATTCATTCTCTTCCGATCAATAAGGGTTATTTTAACCAGCACTAGTCGATTAGAACTCATTAAATTAGCATTTTTCAAAAATTAAATCCCAAATACAATGATTTAAGGTTTTCGCTCGTTCTTCAAATTTGGTTAATGGCCGATCACTGGGTCTTATTGCAAAATCTGTTGCTGTATTACAGAACAATGGTTCTGCTGATAACACCTCCAACATCTGCTGCGCGTAATCTTGCCAATCCGTGGCCAAATGTAAATAACCTCCTAGCTTTATTTTCTGTGTCAACAGTGCCACAAAAGGACTTTGAATTAAGCGCCGCTTATGATGCCTCTTTTTAGGCCATGGATCAGGAAAATAAATGTGCACAGCATCAAGGGAGTTATTTGCAATCATGTAAGAAAGCACTTGCACCGCATCATGCCAAATGATACGTATATTACTTACTTTCTCTTTTTCAATCAGTTGCAAAAGACTGCCTATTCCAGGACGGTGTACTTCAATACCTAGATAATCAATTTCAGGGTGTTTTTGTGCTGTACGCAGTAAAGAAAGCCCCATGCCAAAACCTATTTCTAATGTCTTGCATGCTGTTCGATGAAATAGTTGATCTAAATCCAAATACTGCATTTGAAATGAAATACCCCATTTAGAGAAATATGCATCAAGTGCGCGTGATTGCATGGTACTAATCCGAGTTTGACGTAATACATAACTTTTTATACCTCTCATTTGACCTATGAATAAACTACTTCTATCATTTACTTCCATGATTATTTCCGTTGTTAATGTTAATGTTTTCTTTTAACCCAATTATGACTGCAGGTGTTGATGAAGCGGGGCGCGGTCCGTTAGCAGGTGGCGTATTTGCCGCTGCAGTGATTTTGCCGCCACAATTTTATCTACCAGGCTTAACAGACTCAAAAAAGTTATCCTCTGCCAAACGCCAATGCCTCGATCAATGCATCCGAGCCCAGGCATTAGCTTATTGCATCGCCAGCGCAACAGTGGAAGAAATAGACACCATCAACATATTACAAGCAAGTTTGCTTGCAATGCAACGAGCCATTAATGGACTTTCTTTATTCCCACATATGATTGAAATAGATGGTACACAAGCACCTAAAAATATACACCAACCCTATCGCTGCATTATTAAAGGCGACTTAACTCATCCACATATTAGCGCGGCTTCTATTTTGGCTAAAGTGGCACGCGATCAAGAAATGTTTGCTGTGGATGCTCGCTATCCTGCTTATGGTTTTGCACAACATAAAGGATATGGTACAGCGCAACACCTATCTGCTCTATACCGATATGGCCCTTGTCCTATTCATCGTAAAAGCTTTGCACCAATACGAAAAATAAACACTGCTATTATTGATTAATCTTAGCACGAGCAATTGCTTGCTGTTGTGCTTGAAAAAGCATGGGTATAATTTTTTGTACTATATCGACCATCTGCAATAATTCTGCTGCATTAAACCCTTTTTTTTCTGCTGTTCCTTGTATTTCAATAATCTGCTGCGATGCATTCATCACGATATTAACATCGCTATCGCTATTAGAATCTTCAGTATAATCTAAATCCATCAACACTATCCCGTCTACCATACCTATTGATACCGCTGCAATCTGTTCTTTTAAAGGATTTTTAAGAATGATTTTTTCTTTTAATAATTTTAATATTGCCAAATGTAATGCCACATAGCCACCAGTAATACTGGCTGTTCTTGTACCACCATCTGCCTGAAGTACATCACAGTCGACCAGTAGCTGTATACCAGAAATCGCCTCTAAATTAATTGCCTGACGCAAAGATCGACCAATTAAACGTTGAATTTCTTGTGTGCGCCCAGCAGGTTTACCAGTGGTCGCCTCTCGGCGCATACGGGTTGTAGTAGAACGCGGTAACATACCATATTCAGCAGTCAACCAACCACAGCTTTTCCCTTTTAAAAAAGGGGGTATTTTATCTTCAACAGTCACAGTACACAGTACCTTAGTTTGCCCTACTTCTATAAGTACAGAACCTTCTGGATGTATCAAATAATCAGGAGTCATCCGAATAGTTCTGATGGCATCTGTTAATCGATCTTGTCTTTGATACATCTGTGTATTCCTCATGATGTTGGCAAAGGGTCGTATTATACAAGCTTTCCTTTATAATTCTTATTAATTCAGTTATAGTAACGCCTCATCGATAATTACTTCATTTTAAAAACATGATCACTAGCATGACCGGTTATGCAATCACACAACAAGCATATGATCTAATAACCGTTAGCATTGAGTTGAAATCTGTTAACCATCGCTACCTCGCTTTATCATTTAAGTTGCCTGAAGAATGGCACTTTCTTGAATACAAAATGCAACAATTTTTATCTTCTCATATTGCCCGAGGTAAGGTGGAATGTCGTCTCTCTGCGCAAGAAGATTGCCTTTATAGCCAATTTTCATTAAATCAAGATGTGACCCAACAGCTGCTTCATTTGAATAAACAATTACTAAAAGAAAACGAGGTCACCGCCCTGAGTGTAGGTGATATATTGCGTTTTCCTGACGTTATGAAGAAAAGCGCATTAGATGTGAAAGTTTTAGAGAAAAAAATACTCTCCCAATTAGAAGAAACCTTCTACTATTTCGCACAAACCAGGACGGATGAAGGAAAACATCTTAAAAACCATCTGCTGCAGCGAATCACAAAAATAGATCAACTGGTTAAAAAAATACTTATCAATCAGCCTGCTCGCATACAAGAATATTCTCGACGTTTAAAAGAAAAACTACAAGGATTATTACAAACATCTCCAGAAATAGAACGTCTCAATCAAGAGCTAGCCTACTATTTGCAAAAAATCGATATCGACGAAGAGTTATCTCGTTTACAAGCCCATGTACAAGAAGCAACCCAGATAATCATTTCTTGCCAAGCTGATCCTATAGGTAAGCGATTGGATTTTATAATGCAAGAACTTAACCGAGAAACCAATACCCTAGCTAATAAATCAGTTTTTATTGATCTCTCGCAATGTGCAATTGAACTAAAAGTTTTGATTGAACAAATGCGCGAACAAATTCAGAACATAGAATAAATAGCTTAATGGCTTACTGTTGTAAAACATCAACTCCCTTAGGAGGAGTAAAAGAATAGATGCTTTTAGCAAGAACGTGTGTCGATAATTGATCAAACTGAATAAAAGAAATATTCCCAAAACTATCTTTCAAATCCATAGAAACAGGCATATCACCACGAAAACCCATACGAATATAACAATAACCCGCATCTTGCTGCTTGGGTGTTGCTAATACATAGCTTATCCCTTTACTTTCTCCATCATTTTTTAGGGTATAAGATTGATTAACGGCATTTTTATTCGCCAATACCGCCACAGGTGAAGCTCCTAGGGCCTCAGTCTGATTACGTTTGACTATCTGTTTGAGAGCAACATCATATATTATCATAGAGCGACCATCACCAACAATGATTTGCTGATAGGGAACAGAGTAAACCCATTTAAAATATTTTGGCCTTGATAGATAAAAATAGCCCGAGCTCTTCTTGATGCCTTTATTGTTTTGGACTATCTGGGAAAAACGACCGCTAAGATGATCAACTTTAACATTAAAAGCATTTAAAGCTGATAAACCATCAGCTGGAGTAAAATAAAAAACAAGACTCAATAAGGCCACTATTTGGTATCGTAATTGTTTTTTCATCAATTTTCCTGCTGTTTATCTAATAAAAATAAGACACATCGGTTATAGGGTAGTTCCATTCAACACCAAAGCTTCTTGCACTAAGTTTGGGTCCAACCACGCCTTGCTGTCTCTTAAATTCACTACGACGCAGTAATTGCATCACGTGCTTGACTGTTTTTTCATCAAATCCTTTTTCAACAATAATTGATAAAGATTGGTTAGCCAGCAGTAAAGCAAGTATCTGGTCTAGCTCTTCATATGCTGGCAAACTATCTTGATCTCTTTGATTTTGTCTCAGTTCAGCACTGGGCGGGCGATCAATAATTTCTTGTGGGATGATCTGCTGAGCTCTTCTAAGATTAATATCGCGGGCCATCTCATACACTTGCGTTTTGTATAGATCTTTAATTGGCGCAAATCCACCATTGGTATCCCCATATAATGTGCAATACCCGACTGCTTCTTCTGATTTATTCCCGGTGGCTAACAATAAAGCATCACTTTGATTAGATAGCGCCATCATAAGTACTCCACGAATCCGCGCCTGAATATTTTCTTTAGTCAAACCTTTACAATCTGTTTTAAAAACAGGGAATAACGCTTGGCTGTATTGATTTAATAAGGGAGTAATCGACACTGTACTATAACGTACTCCAAAACGGCGTGCCATTTGACTAGCTAAAGCTTCACTCATAGGGTGGCTATATTGACTGGGCATCATTAAAACTTGGCAGTTTTCTGCTCCCACAGCTTCTACTGTCAAAGCCAATACTAATGCAGAATCAATACCACCTGATAAACCCAGACAACAACGCGTAAACTTACTTTTACGCAAATACTGCTGCAAAGCAAATACAATGGCATGATAAAGCAGCTTGATGCCTAAAGGTTGATCGGCTAATTGTTTTGTCTGTGGCCGTATTCCATATTGTGAATCACAATCTAAAATACATAATTGTTCTATAAAAAAAGAAGCTTGGTATGTAATTGAACCTGTGCGATCTAGGACAAATGAACCACCTTCGTATAAAAATTCATCATTACCTGCCAACGGGCGTAAACAGATGACAGGACGATTATAAGTACGGGCCATCGCCTGCGCATTTGTTTTTAATATTGGGTCTAAACTATCGTAAAATGGCTCTAGCGAGCGATATAAAATATAATCGGCTGCTAAAATCTCCTGAGCAGCTATCGTTGGCTTGCTGCATAAAGCGATTGATAAATAATCGAAAGACAATATAGAAAATGCAGAACCTCGTTCATCGCAACGATACCCTTGATACAGTACTTGACCATTATCAATGAGATAATCGCAAATTTTATTTTTGCCTTGCACACGTTGAGGAACACTGAACAGAATCGCAATTCCTTTTACTTGCAACAAACGAGCTAGTGCCCGATCTAGTTCTTGATAAAGGGCATCATGATTAAGTAAATCGCCCAACGGCATACCGCATAAAATCAGCTCAGGCGTTAACAACAAGCGCACACCTGCTTGCTTAGCCTGTTCACAACCCTTTAGTAGCGATTGTGTATTGGTTTGGATATCAGCACACAAACTAGCTATATGCAAGATGGCAATCTTCAATCGATGCTCCTTTCTTTAAAAAGGAATATCCGACTCTAACTGAGCGGTATCAATTTCTTTTTCTTCAATGGAAATAGATGATTGCGTTTGGTTAGGTATCTCTTGACTAATAACCATTTGATTATAATAAGCACTATTTTCTGCTTTAGAGCCAAGCATCACCATCTTGTCGCAAACAATATCGTATGCCATGCGTTCAATATTATCTTTACCCATATATTTTCTTGATTGAATACGTCCCTCAAGATACACCTGTTGCCCCTTTTTTAGATATTGGTTGGCCACATCAGCGGTTTTGCCAAATAATACAATGTGATGCCATTCAGTGCGTTCTTGTCTTTGTCCAGATTTATCTCTCCATATATCACTTGTAGCCAATGACATATTAGTGACTATATCGCCAGAAGGCATCATTCGTTTTTCTGGATCACGACCAAGACGGCCGATTAAAATCACCTTATTCAAGGAAGACATACGTAATTCTCCTACTAAATTATTTAAATCAGCCTGCCTAATTATACAGCCAATGGCTACGAGCAGCTCTTATTACTGCATTAGGATAAGTGGCACGACCTAAACTGCCATTATAACGCCCCAATGCCCTAAATAAATTACCGTGTTCTATATCAAGATAATGCCGTAATATTGTACATCCATAACGCAAATTGGTACGCATATCAAATAAATTATGCCATGGTTCTCCAATCTGTTGTACCCAAAACGGCATTACCTGCATAAGACCTCTGGCGCCTGTAGAGGAAATAGCATAGCGACGAAAACGACTCTCTACCTCAATCAATCCCAATATCAATTGCGGGTCCAAGCCTGCACGACTAGCTTCATACTGCGAATTAAGTAAAATATTATGGCGCTCATAAGCAAAATTCACATAATTTTTTAATTGTCTATCCATCTGTTCTAACCAGCGTTTTCCGTCTGCTTGTGTTGCAAAAATTAGGCGCGGCGGGCTGCTATGCCTGATCGAGCGTCCCATGGCAGAAGCAACACTGGCAGATAGATACTCCTCTTTTTGAGTGCCAGAAAAAATCACCTGTTCCATGCTCATACCAAAACCAAGCAAAATTAACTGTTTTAAAAATTTTCTTCGTCCTGGCATAGAAAGAAAAGCTCCTTTAATCATGACTTACCTGCCAGGCAAGAGTCTGGCCTGCTAACAAGGGGACAAGTTCACCACCGGGAACCGCATAAAATTCTGGCACCTGCCATGGCTTTTTGATTAACTTAATGCGAGAACTATTCACAGGCAACCCATAAAAACGGGGTCCATTTAAAGAAGCAAATCCTTCTAGGGCAGCAAGTTGATGAACTTCCTCAAAAATTTGTGCATAAACACTGATTGCTACAATTGCATTAAAAATCCCGGCACAACCGCACTGTGCTTCCTTATGGTGGCGAAGATGGGGCGCACTATCTGTACCCAAAAAGAAACGCTGTCGATAACGAGAACTAGTCACCGCCTTAATTAAGGCCTGTCGGTGATACTCACGCTTTAAAATCGGCAAACAATAGTGATGAGGCCGTAGGCCTTCCATAAACAATTGATTCCGATTAAACAATAAATGTTGTGGAGTGACTGTTCCAGCCACATGTTCATAAGTCTGTACAAAATCCACACCTTCAACCGTAGTAATATGTTCCAATACAATTTTCAAAGTGGGAAGGCGCTCTCTTATCGGTAGCAAAAATTGCTCAATGAATACTGCCTCACGATCGAAGATATCCACATGCGGCTGTGCAACTTCACCATGCACTAGCAGTATAATCCCCTCTTCTGCCATAGTTTCTAAAATAGAAATAAGTGCCAAAGGGTTACGCACGCCGAAAGAAGAATTAGTGGTTACTCCCTGCGGGTAGAGTTTAAAAGCTACAATTCCTGCTTTTTTTGCCGCCTGAACAATGGTCGAATCCATATCATTTCTCAGGTAAAGGGTCATTAAAGGTTGAAAAGACTGCTTACCAGGCAAAGCGGACTTGATTCTTCTTTTATATGCCACAGCTTGATTGATTTGCGTTATCGGAGGATTTAAATTGGGCATCACAATGGCGCGAGCAAAAATAGCACTACTAAAAGGCAGTACTGAGGACATCAAATCTCCATCTCGCAAATGTAAGTGCCAATCATCAGGCTGAATAAGCGAAAGCGTATGTGCACTCATTAATCGGTTCTCAATTATTTTTTACCTGGTCCTTCATTATGCAACCTATTTGTGCTCCACGACAATTGTATACACCCCTGGATCTAACTCTTGACTCAAACATAATATATGTCCAGTTTGTCTGCAAAAGCGTTCAAAATCAAGTGGGGCTGCACGATCAGTACTCAAAATACGTAAACGTTGCCCTGATGATAAAGAAGTCAAAACTTTTTTAGTTCGCAAAATTGGCAGCGGGCAGCTTAGCCCTCGCACATCTAGTTCATACATTATTTCCATCCCCTAGCTCTACAAACAACATCATAAGCCTTGATAATTTCTTGACTCTTCTCCTTAGCTTTATACATGACTGCTTCTGGTACATCTTTAAAAACAAACTTATCCGGATGGTATTCATTGATTAAAGCACGATATGCTTTTTTTACAGTAGCAAAATCAGCATACTTTGAGACCCCTAAGATATGAAAACTATTCAAACTTTCTGTAGTTAAATCACGGCCGTTTTGATACCAATCTTGATACGTTTCATTATTGTCTTTTTGATGCTTAAACTGATCACCACGACCATGTCGAGATTGAAATCTTTGCCTAAAGCGATAGGCAGCCTGGGCACTTTCTATTTTTTTATTAAAGGTATAAGTGCTGATCCCTATTTCTCGTGCAATAAAAGCAAGTAAATCTTTTTCTTGCGGCAATAACTTACCCTCTTTTAAAGCACACTCCAACTGATAATCAAAAAAATATGAACGCAAATAGTGCTGATCCTTAAAAAAGCTAGAAAACTCGCCTAACACTCGTCTTAAATGATAAGCGTTAACCTTGCCCTTATTAAAGCCATGGATCAAAACTAACCGCGAAACAGATGCAGAAGGAATATTAAATTCTTTCATTAAAGAAACAGCATAATCAATATCTTCTGAAGCCACTCTCCCCTTTGCCTTTGCTACACAGCCTAATACATAAAAGGTAACCAAGATGTTATATTCAAGCAAAGTTAGTTCGCCAGGGAAAAATTGCGAACGGATGTAATGGACCTGCAAACGTTGCTCCATTTGCAGTTTCAACAGATAAGTGATGCAAGCCAGCCACAGCGCAGCGAAAAAGTTGGCAAGAATAATCTTCGCCAACAAAAGGATTAAGAGAAACTTTCTTATATGCGGCCAATAGCTAATACTTTGTTTACTCACTGATATATATAGCAAATTGCAAGCGCTTATTATACTACAGATAAGCTTTAGTTATAGAAGTTTACCAACTCAAAATAGCTTGCCAGCATTTATTTCCACCCTTTGGCCTTACTAATCAAATGGTAGGCACTGATAATCTCTTGGCTTTTTTGCTTGGCTTGCTCCAAAATAGCAGATGGTACATTTTTTGATGTGTAACGATCAGGGTGATATTCTTTAATCAGACGGCGATAAGCTGTCTTCACTGTGGCTTCGTTATCTGTCTCCTTAACCCCTAATATGGCGTAGGCACTTTGCAGCCGGTTGGGGCTTGTTGCTTCTTGATATTGATCACTTTCTTGCTCACCACTTTTTTGCTGCTGATAATACCGAAAAAACTGAGAGAAAAAATCAGTTCCTTGACCTTGAAATCCATATTGTGCTTGGGCCGAGCGAATTTTTAAATCAAAGAAAATGCTATTCATGCCAATTGCGTGGGCAATACGGCGCAAAATAGCCAATTCTTCATTCTGCAACTGCCCATCTTGCACTGCTGCTTGCAACTGATAGTCGAAAAAATAATTAATCGCTTGTCCATGTCCTTTAAAATGAGCAACGAACTCAGCCAATACTTTGTCCAGATTAAACGCCGCTTGCTTACCTTGTTGATAAGCAAGAATCAATTTTTGTCTTAATCTATCATCTGCTTGAAATTCTTGCATTAATTCTTCTGCATAAGCGATATCACTTTCTGTGACACGTCCCTTAACTTTGGCAATCGCACCTAACAGATAAAAAGTCACTAGATTATAATATTCAACCCTTTTTAATCTTCCAGGAAAAAAGTGAGAATAGATCTTCGCATTAGGATTTAGCTTTAATTTTTGGATATAGTTAGTAACAGCAAAAAATATAGCCAAGATTAGGCTAAAGCGCGTGCTACCAGAAAAAAATAGACACAGCATATAAGTGATAAAGAAGGAAAATAACGCTGGTAAAAGCGATTCAAACATAATTATCTCAGTTTTTAACTAATTGTTTAGCCGATCCTATTGTACACCATAGCTACTAGGTAAGATAAACTCTCAATTGTAAAAGGAAATTGCTCTACAATGACCATCTGCATCTCGGCTATAATGTATCTACTCTCTTTAAGATTTTAATAGTATCCATGCCTGTAACAAATAAACTAACTATTCATCAATCTGATCAACTGGATTACCTTTGTGAGCTGTTGCTTGGCTTTTATCGCCTAAGAAGCCATCCTTTTGAAACATTTACTCTGGTGGTACAGACAGAAGGGATGAAACAGTTTATCAGTCAGTATTTCAGCCATCGCTTAGGTATTGTAAGCAACCTGAATTATCAAAAGATATCTCATTTTTTTTGGAAGACTGCACAAGCTTTTTATCCTGGACTTAAGCAAGAAACTGATCTATATCAGCAAAAAATTATTAGTTGGCAATTATTTAATTTATTTTCATCTCAAGATTTTAAAAAACATGCACCCCTGGCTTATCAGGCACTTTATTCTTATTTAAAATCTCATGAATCCTCTGCCTATGAATTGGCTTTATACCTAGGGAAATTATTTGAAGAATACCTTATCTATCGCCCTCAATGGATAGAAATTTGGGATAAAAATCAGCAGGTACGAGAATTACCTGAAAAAATTGAGCAGTGGCAGCGTAATTTATGGTATTATTTGCGCCGTACTTTCGGTGAAAATCATCGCATTTATTTATGGCAAAAAATAAAAAAAAAATTGCTAAAGAATAAACTTCCATCGGAAGTAACTTTACCTAAACATATTCACTTTTTTGCCATCGATCATTTCCCTAATTTTTATCTAAAATTGGCTAATTATCTATCCTTACATACTTATGTTCATCTATTTTGTTTAAATCCGTGTCAAGAAAATTGGATCGATGACAATGACACACACCCATTACTTAACATGCTAGGTGGAGAGAGGAGAGATTTTTTTAAAATTTTATCTGAGTATAATCCTTCATTAGAGCAGAAAATATTTTCAGATCGTCAACTAAAAAATTCTGATATATTACTACATAAAATACAACAAGACATTTTGTATTTAGAATTACCGAAATTCTATCAAAAACAAGTGTCATTTATCTATAAAACAACTGATCAATCTATACAAATACATGCTGCACATAGCAAAGTACAAGAGCTATATATATTAAAAAATAATTTATTACGCTATCTTGATGAACATAAAAACACTCGTCTAGAAGAAGTCGTTATACTAAGTCCAGATATTGAAAAATATCTTCCCTACATTGAGGGTATCTTTGGTAAAAATAATTTTGATAATTATGCAATTCCTTATTCTATCTTAAACGTAAAAGTAAAAAATCAATCTATATTCTATGAAGCTATTGATAACTTTATAGTTTTTTTATCCGGTCGTTTTGAAGTAGATAGCTTACTATCACTTTTAAAAAACAAATTAATCAGAAGTAAAGCCAACCTATCATCAGATGACATCTTCTGCTTAGCTAAAATCATAGAAAAAGCTAATATCAGTTGGGGTATTGACGAACAACATAGAAAAAAATTCCATGCAATAGGAGATGCTTTCACCTGGGAAAGAGGTTTAAAAAATATTAATCATGTACTAAAAAAAGAAAACGTAAAAATAATACACCCTAGTATATTCGATATCTCTACATTTAATGATAAAGTAGACGGTGAATACTTAATTGAATTATGGAAGAACTTCTTAGATTTTTATCAAGAAATAGTAGCTTACTATCGGAAAATAAATAATAAAAATCTCTACTTTACTGATTGGATTATAAGTTTACAAGAGCTGGTTAACGTTTTCATCTCCCACAACTCAATAGAAATATCTGAGCAAAAAGAGCAACTTTTTTCAAATTTATTTCGTATAAGGCAAAATATCGAGTTAACAACAGATAAATCTTTACTTTCTTTTTCTTTATTCGCTCGCATTATCAAACAGTATCTAAATGAATATATATCAAATAATTCTCTTAAAAAAGGAGTTGTCTTTTCTAATTTAATATCAATGCGTAGTATTCCATTTAAGTTTACTGCTATTTTAGGTCTTAACGAGCAAGATTTTCCACGCCAAGATAAACAGCAAGAATTTAATTTAATTAAAGCGGATCCTCAAATAGGAGATCTTTCTCGCTATCAAGATGACTGCTACATATTTCTACAAACATTACTAAGTACTAAGGATGTGCTGCATTTATCTTATATCGGCCGTGATTCTACAAATAAAAAAGCTCTTAATCCTTCTTGTTTACTAGATCAGTTAATTAATCTAATAAAAGAAATGACTCAAGAAAAATACGTTAACTACATAAAAGAACATCCCTTGCATCCCTTCTCCAGACAATATTTCGAGATAAATTCTCTATTTGATCACTATGGATCAAACTACCATTGTGCCTATAAATCTTCTAATTTATCTTTTAATGATTTTCTATATGATTATTCATTTTCTCCAATAATCAAAAAAGAGCTAAATATCCAAGAATTATTATCGTTTTGGCACTCTCCTACTCGTTATTGGTTACTAGAAAATCTAGATTTATTTGAACAACGTCTAAAAAAGGTAGTAAATTATGATGAACCTTTTAGCTTAATACCAAATTATTTATCTAGAAAAACGAAAAGAAAGATACTGATCCCCAAAGGTATATTTATATTACAAAAATTACTTGAATCAGCCAGTAATAGTCAATCACAAGAAGAATTAAATAGTCTAATTGATCGATGGGACTATTTTCCTGCAGGTGCAGCCAAAAAAATATGGTATGATTACATTTTTTATCAATTTAATAAATTGATTAATTTTATCCCCAGTGACTCAAAGATAAGTATAAAAGAATTGTTAATTAATAAAAAACAAAATGATTTCTTATTAAAATCTGATTATTTATCTTTAAAAGTAGATCATCTGTTAAGCTATGGTACAGAAGAAAACTATCTTTTTGACTTTGATTTTAAACATTATAATATAAGTGATAGAGAAAAAATAAAAATTTTACTTTTGCATTTAATTTATCAAAAAAATTATAAGGGATCATCTATAAAAAGTTATCTATTTACCTTAAATGAAGGAATAGAAATCAATATTGCAGAAAATAAAGCAGAAGAATTGTTTAACCGTTTTATTTTTTTTACAGAACGTGGTCTGATAGAACCGCTGCCATTTTTCTATGATCCTTTAATGAAATTTTCGACAAAAAATAACTTACTAAGTGAAGGAAATATAAAAAAAATTCTAGATTCAACAGAGCTAAATTTCTATGAAAATAGACTTTTATTCCATAGCAGTGAAAGTTTAATCAAAAATCGTTTACTAAAAGAATTAATTAATGAACTGATTAAGCCCCTATTACAAGAAAATATTTTTAAAGAAATTATTCTATAGGTAATTAAATATATGTCTACCGTGCCAAATTATTTTGATCCTTTTCATGTTCCTTTGACAGGTATCAACTTTATTGAAGCTTCAGCGGGGACGGGAAAAACCTATGGAATTGCCTCTATCTATGTACGTCTTATTATTTTAGAACAGTTATCTGTTGAGCATATCTTAGTACTGACTTTTAGCAAAGCAGCTACTGAGGAACTAAAAAAACGCTTGCGACAAAGATTAATCGATGTCAAAGAAGCACTTGGTCAAGATAAAATTCCGCATCCGGATAATTTTTTAAATGAATTACTCTGTATCATCAAAAAAAATAATTTATCTTTTACTAATATCTATGGCCATGTTGAGCAGGAAATTGAACGTTTTAACCAAGCAGAAATTTATACCTTACACGCATTTTCCAAGCATTTATTACAGCAAGAGAATTTCATAACCGGCAGTCCTTTACATATAGATATTGTCAATGAGCATACTAAGCAAATAAAAGAATATATTAAAGACTATTTACGCCAATATATATCTAATGACCCTTTGATCAGCGAATTGTTTTTTCTCGAAAGAGAGACCCCAAACTCTTTATATTATAGTATTCGTAGCCAACTTTATCAAAGAAAGTTGAACGATTTTTCGCAACAAAGTGAAGAAAAAATAAAGTATCTTCATAAGTGGGAAGAAATAAAAAAACAGCTTTTTTACATCAAAGAACAGTTAAATCAATATAAAGCAGATAGTTTTATAGCACTTTTTGGTAAAAAAATAATTAATGAAAATAAGTTTAGATTAAGTATCTATCAAGAGTTAATAAAAATACTCCAGGAACCCTTATTATCTATTTATATAAAATTTTCTGATAAGCGAATTTCTGAAAGACTCTATAAAGCATGTGAAAAATTATCATTTAAGAGTGAATTTTTAATCAAAAATATTTCTCATGAAAAGAAAATAATAGCGAAAAATGCCTTTCTAGAAATATCATTTCTAGAAAAAATCCCTTCGCTAATAGATGATCACTTAAAATATAAAAAACATTTAATACGCTTAGAAAAAGATAGATTAATATATTATGTGCAACAGCGTCTAATTGAATATAAAAAGTCCTCCATAACTCGTAGTTATGATGACTTATTAACTGATCTTCAGGAAGTTTTACAACGACAAAACAGTGTAAGTCAAAAATTAATTCAAAAAGTTAATCAACAATACCGCTATATCATGCTTGATGAGTTTCAAGATACTGACAAAAGACAGTCCACTATTATCAAATACCTCTTTATTAATCCGCAAATACCTCTTTTTTTTGTTGGTGACCCCAAACAGTCAATTTATCGCTTTCGTGGTGCTGATATCAACATTTATTCATCTATGAAACAAGTTGCACATCACCATTTCACTATGAGCACGAATTATCGCAGCACAGCGTCCTTAGTACACATTATCAATCACTTATTTAATGCACCTCAACAAGCCTTTAAAAATAAATCCATCACATTTCATCCCGTTAAACCATATCGTGAACCACCTTATTTAGTGCAGGATAATAAAATACTGCCTTCTCTTGTGTTGATCCGTGCACAAGAAAAAAAAATCTCTGAACAAGTAGCCCAGTATATCGACGATCTCTTGTTACGGGCTAATCAAGGAAAACTTTCTTACAAAGATCGATTATTACACAGTCAAGATATTGCTATTTTGGTATCCAAACATAGTGAAGCAGAAGATATCGTCCAAGCGCTATCTAAAAAAAGTATTAATGCTATTACAGAAGGAAAAAAATCAATTTATGCAACAACAGAAGCAATGACTGTACTTATCTTTCTTAAAACTGTCTATCAAGTGCATTACATTTGTGAATCACAACCAAATTTGCAAAAAAACAAACTAACTCAAAAGATCAACTACTTATTAGCAAGCCCATTATGGAACAAAAATGCCAAAGATATTGCGCAAACTAATTTAATACAGTTACTACCTATTTTTCAGGACTTTTTAGATTATTGGAAAAATAAAAATATTTTTGCAGCTTTCCAGTGGCTAAAGAAAGTGCTGGGTTTTGAAGAACGACTCATCCAAAAAAATCAATTGAGAATTTTAACCAATCTTAATCATCTATTTGAGTTATTGGCACAACAATCTCTCATAACTGCCCACCCTCTTAATTTGATTGATAATTTAGAAGATAAAATCCATCATGCCAAAGAGCAAGAAAATGACGATATTGTGAGTCGCTATGACGAAGAAAATACTGCGTTACGCTTAGAAAGCGATGAACAACTTGTTCAAGTGCTAACCATTCATGCTGCCAAAGGACTACAGTATCCTATTGTGATTTGCCCTTTTTTATATAAATTAGGATGCCAGAAAAAACAAGTATCACAAGCACAGATAGATAGTGATCTGGAGGATGATGAAAAACAACAAGAATTAATGCGACAACTATATGTTGCAATGACTCGCGCTGAAGAACAACTGGTTTTATGCATTGGGGAAGCAGCAGGCGTATTAAATCATTTATTAATAAATAGATTTTCTGAGGAACATTTCACACATACAAACAGTTGGCAACTATGGCAAGATTGGTATGAGCGATTACCTTTTGATAAATTGACAGTTCAATTAATTGAAGATTTTCCTCAGGTAATAAATGATTGGCAACAACACCGCCCTCCTCTGAAACCAGCAATAAATCGGCCAGATATCAGTCGCCCTATTTCTGAATATACCAGCTATACAGCTATTAACGCGCTTTTAAATAAATCAGCACAATCAAGCATAGATCATCAATCTAAAGAAATTGAACAAAAGCTGGAAATCCCAGTCAGGCAACCGCTTACTATTCTAAATATACCAGGAGGAACAGCAGCTGGCATTTTTTGGCATAAGTTACTAGAAAATATTGACTTTCATCAACCAATAGAGCAGCAATTGTCGCTACTGCAGCAAATAAACAATTATCCTGCTATTTCCTCTGATCATCAGGATCACTTAAAAGCAATCGTTATCTCTACTTTAGAAAATACTATACATGCTTTTTTAGCAAAACAACTTTCTTTAATAGATTTTGCAGCAGAGCAAGTTATTAAAGAAATGACTTTTACTCTTTATTTTGCCAATTCATTGTCGTTAAAAATCATTAATCAGTGGTTAGAAAGTTATTATCCTGACTTTAAATTAGATAAGCTTTATTATCCACAGATATTAGAATATGATGAGACTTATCTTACTGGCGTAATTGACTGTCTTGCTATTAAAGATGACTCTCTTTATCTTATTGATTATAAATCTAATTTTTTAGGAGATCATATTAGCGATTATGAGCACAAACCCTTAACCATAGCCATTCTCAAGCATCATTATCAGCTACAAGCACTTTTATATACTCTAGCTGCCTATCGACAGTGCCAAATATCCAAGTTTCCAATCAAGCACTTTTGTATTCGTTATCTTTTTTTACGCGGTCTAGATAAAAAGTCAGATCGAGGAATTTGGCAATGGAATATTAGTAATGAACAAATAAAAGAACTTGACCGCAGATTGCATGGTCTTCAATAGATGATATAATTACTTATCTGCTGTGATCAGATAGTTTATACTCCTCTTTTTCTCTTACCTGTTTGTCAGCTATCTTTATATACTTAGCTTTTATTGCATACACATCCTCCTTTATGTATGCGGCAAGTTGATGTTGTTTTGCAAAGAAATGTTTTCCTAAACGGAGTTTGAATATGTCAGAAGAAAAAAGTAAAGCGTTAGCCTCAGCCTTAGCACAGATCGAAAAGCAATTTGGTAAAGGTTCGATCATGAGGATGGATGGCTCACATACCGAAGAAAATTTACAAGTGATTTCCACTGGTTCTTTAGGGTTGGATATTGCACTTGGGGTGGGTGGATTACCACGTGGTCGTATAATAGAGATCTATGGACCTGAATCTTCTGGTAAAACAACGCTTTGTTTAGAAGTCATTGCCCAATGTCAGAAAAATCAGGGGACTTGTGCTTTTATTGATGCAGAGAATGCCTTTGATCCAGTCTATGCCAATAAACTAGGTGTCAAAGTTGATAAGCTATTAATTTCACAACCAGATACAGGAGAACAAGCTTTAGAGATTTGCGATATGTTGGTGCGCTCAGGAAGTATTGATATGGTGGTCATCGATTCAGTAGCTGCTCTTGTCCCCAAGGCGGAAATCGATGGAGAGATGGGTGATAGCCATATGGGTTTACAAGCTCGATTAATGAGCCAGGCTTTGAGAAAACTTACCGGTAACATTAAAAGAACCAATACCTTGGTCATCTTTATCAATCAAATTCGCATGAAAATTGGGGTCATGTTTGGTAATCCTGAAACAACTACTGGTGGCAATGCCTTAAAATTTTATTCCTCTGTGCGTTTGGACATTCGCCGTATCGGAAACATCAAAAAAGGAGAGGAAATTTTAGGTAGCGAAACACGTGTTAAAGTAATTAAAAACAAGGTTGCCCCACCTTTTAAACAAGCAGAATTTGACATTTTATACGGCGAAGGTATCTCGCGTGAAGGAGAACTGATCGAATATGGTGTCAAATTAGGTTTAATTGAAAAATCAGGAACCTGGTACTCTTATCAAGGCAATAAGATTGGTCAAGGTAAGGATAATACTCGCGTATGGCTTAAAGAAAACCAAAGTATTGCTACAGAAATAGAAGAGAAAATACGTCAATCAAGTGGTTTAGAGGAGTATAACTATCCCCCTATATCACCGGAAAAGGATAAAGCAACCAAGTAGCTAGTATGATTAAGAAATTGCTTTGCCTTATTGCCTGTTAGTTGAGCTTTTCTCTTTAGAGAACAATATAATAGTCATATTTATCATTAAAAATGAAAGTTCATGTAGTGAATAATCTGGTGGCAATTGGTGATTTGGGTTCTAATAGTTTTCATTTAAGCATTAGTAAACGTATTGATGGTCAGTATCAGGCTATTGATAGTTTAAAAGAAATGATTCATTTTGCTTCTGGTTTGGATGATAATCAATATCTTAATGTAGATTCTCAGAATCGCGCTTTAAGGTGTTTAAAAAAATTTGGCGAGCGTTTGCGTGGCATTCCGGCTTCCCAAGTACGCATTGTTGCAACCAATACCTTTCGTGTAGCAAAAAATATTGACCAATTTTTGCCACAGGCAGAAAAAATACTTGGTTTCCCGATTGAAATTATTGGAGGACATGAAGAGGCTCGCTTGATTTATACCGGAGTGTTGCATTCCCTTCCTTTAACTCATAACAAAATTTTGGTGATCGATATCGGCGGTGGCTCAACCGAGTTTATAGTAGGTAAAGACAAGCATCCAGAAATTACTGAAAGCCTGCACTTAGGTTGTGTAACCTTTAGTCAGCATTTCTTTAAAAACCATTATATCACCGCCAAGCAATTTAAAGCTGCTATTAATGCAGCACGTGCCAAAGTACAGATAATCAAAGACGATATCAAGCGTAGTCGCTGGAAATTAGCTATTGGTTCTTCTGGTACTGCCAAAGCAATTGGTTCACTTGCACAAAATAGACAAAAATATCCCAGTAAGATTTTTGATTATGACTTTCTTATTGCTATTAAGGAGGAAATTATCGCTGCTGGAGGCGTTGAAAAAATTAAGAAGGATATCAAAAGTTCACGCGCTCCTGTGTTTGCTGGCGGTCTAGCTATTATGATTGCTCTTTTTGAAGAATTAAATATCGAACAAATGCAAGCAACCGATTTGGGACTGCGCGATGGGGTATTATTTGAATTCACTGGTAGACAATTAAAAAAAGATCTACGTGATGAAACAGTAGAAAGTTTCCAAAAACGTTATCAAGTGAATTTAATGCAGGCACAACATGTGCGTCAATTAGCTTTGGAATTATTTCAGAGATTTCATTCTCCCAAATTAAGCGAAGAAAATATTCCTTGGTCACGTTTTATTGGCTGGGCAGCAGATCTTCACGAAATTGGGCTCTTTATGGCTCACAGCGGTTATCATAAACATGGAGCTTATGTGCTGGCTAATGCTGATATGTCTGGGTTTTCTCAATTAGAGCAAAATCTTTTATCACAGATCTGCCTAGGCCAGCGCGGCAATCTAAAGAAAATGAAGGAGATGTGGCAAAAACAAGAATTGTGGCGAGCAGTTATTGTCTTAAGATTGGCAGTCATTTTTTGTCGAGCTAAAAATAAAATACAGCTCCCTCAAAATACTCGCTTAAGCTATGATAAAAAAAACCGAAAATTAGTCCTCAATATTAATCAAAGCTGGCTTGATACAAATCCCCTCATTCAAAGTATGCTGGAAGATGAAAAAATACATTGGAGCAGCATTAATCAACAATTGCTAATTGAAAATTCTTAGTGCGTATATTAATTACTGGCGCAAATGGCCAACTGGGAAAGACCTTTTTGCGTATTTTACGCCAAGACAGTCCTTCTTATTGTATTTTTGCTTTCTCTCATGCCCAACTAGATGTCACCAATCAAAAAAAGCTTGAGGAAAAATTATCATCAATTCTTCCTGACTACTTTATTAATCTTGCTGCCTACACTGATATTACTCAAGCAGAAATAAAAAAAACAATGGCCTGGGCAATTAATGCCATCGCTCCTGCATCCATAGCCAAGCTATGTAAGCGCTTAAACATCCGATTCATACATCTTTCTAGCAATTATGTCTTTTCTGGTCTGGGTCCAGCAATATATTATTACCGAGAACAAGATCAAACATCTCCCCTTAATTATTATGGCTTCAGTAAGCAAGAAGGAGAAAAAGCGCTCTTACATCATAAAGAAGATGCACTGATCATTCGCACAAGTTCCCTTTATAGCCCTGAGCTTTTATACCCTCATTTTATTCATAAAATTTTGGAGCAATTAAAAGCAGGTCATACTCCATGTGTATTTATCAATACTTATACTCAACTAAGTGATTGTGTTAATTTAGCAATTTTTATCAAGCGTTGTCTAACAGATCCACCTGCAGTGAATATAATTCATTTTAGTGGACTCGAATTAACTAATTATTACACCTTAGCCCAGCAAGTTGCCCAGTATTACGCTGAATTAGAAGATATCAAAGTTCCTTATATTCTAAAAGTTGATCCAATTATCCCACCTCTGCATCCTCCTCTTGCATTATTGGATAACAGCCTGCGTTGTCAGTTATTTCCCGACCTAGATAACAAACAAACACCGATACAGGAGATAGTCAGATCTTATTGTGCACTGTAATCAATCATCTTAACGTAATTGAGTTATTACTCTGAGTACAAAAGATGGTATGCTTAACGTTTTAATAATCACTAGCAATGAGGTGGGGTATGATACCCAATAAAAAAATTCGATGGAGTGGAGAAATAGAGCCACAGGCCGTGAAGATCTTAAACAAAGAAGGAGGTCTTGTGGTCTGTGCCACCAAGGTAGGTTACATTTTAATGGCCAGTGATCTAGAAGGCTTGGAGCGCAAGTTTGAAGCCAAGATGCGCAAACGTAATAAGCCAGCTGTAGTCTTATGCAGTTCCATGGAGCAATTTAAAACACTGGCTGCTTATAATGAAAAAATACTAAAACTCTATGAGATGCATTGGGAACAAGATATTTTATTGGGTTGTATCCTCCCCTGGAGTGAAAAGGGTAAAAAATACCTCAAGAAAGCAGGAACCAGTAATTTAGTAATGGACAACCGTCACACCAGTTGCTTCGTTATTAAATTTGGTACACCTTCCGAACAAATTGCACGTGAACTATGGTCCAAACAACAAAAAATTATTTTTGCAAGTTCAGCCAATCCATCTGGTTTAGGTAATAAAGGGAAAGTAGATGGTATCGGTGAGCGCATTAAAAAAGCTGCTGACCTAATTATTGCTGCCGATGATTATATTGCTTCCATTCAACCTAATAAAAGCGAAGCCACCCGCTACGAACAAGGGGTAATGGTTTCTATGGTCAATCAAACAGGCCAACTTGTTACTGGTAAAGAAGAAAGCTCTCTTCCCACTTTGATTCGCAAAGGACTTAGCGTAGATACAATTATGCTCAACCTTGCTGAAGTTTATCAGCAGTGGAATTATCGCCACGGTAATTATTATTAAATCACATGGTCCTCAAACAAGTCCTTGTTCGGGGATCATCAAATTTGATAATTATGTCTGATACAAGTTTTGTTTGAACAACAGCGCCACATTCACAGTTTTAAAATCTCGAGCCAACAGCGGCGATCTACTAGTGTAGAGAGTATTTTATGAAAATTTTAAGTATAAAAAAGGGGGCACCCACGCGGGGGGACATCCACGAGGATACCCCTTTTAAACATTGAACTAAATTTATTTAAAGTTCTTCTTAATACCCAAAGCAGAGTTAAGCTGTGTTGCTTTACTGCTGCCGTAGTTGTAGTTGATATTACCGTATATCACGACTTTACTAGGCAACTTATACTCGACACTCGGGGTAATCGATAACCAGCCCTTTCTCTCCTTCGATATACCCTTGGCTGAACGACTAAAGCCCTTAGCAAAGTTCTTCAATCGGCCTGATGCTATAAATTCCTGTGGATGAGCCTCTCGAGTGTAAGATACATCTAGATTAGTATCCGCATTCTGTGTCTGCGTACTAAACTGCGTACCAATAGTTACTAGCTTATTCTTCTTATCCTGATCCTTGAAGACCATAGAAGTCGATGTGTTATCCTTCTCAGTATAACCCTTCACCTTATAACGATCATAGCCATAGCGAATGTAAGGACTAACAAACCATTGTTCACATATCTCTTGTAAGCCGCTACTCATCGGAATATCATAGCCCAAGGTGATTGATCCCCCACTTGTGTTACCAGTGGTCTCTCCCCTCTCTGTCCTGACCTTCTTCAGAAACTGCATCGAGCGCTTAATGTCATCCATCTGCTCAGCTGAACTATGCAACTCAGCATTACCCCATAAACCTCCATTAGGATCCTTATACTGTCCAAATAAGGTAATGCCCTGTGATTGATGACGGTATTTCAACTGGTTGCTCGGATGACGATCCCCAGTAAACAAGGTTATTGCTCCTCCTAGGTCTAGTCCTTCCCCAGCTCGATAAGCTAAGCCTAAACCAATACCAGGAGCCACTACATTGCGTGAGTTTAACGAACGCGTGTTCTTATCAACTCCAGTCAATATATCTGCAAATACTGTGAATTCTCCTAGCTCTCTCGCATCTAAACGCAGACTCTTGAACTCATTACCGATAAAGTTGCGACGTGCATTGTTGTTTAGCTCTTCATTCTGACTCAAGCTTGCTACATAACCTGGTGCATTGAATAAACTTAACAAGTACTCGGCTATGATCTGGTTCATCTGCGGGCTCGGATGGTGCCAGTCTGTGTACATATACACTTGACCATCATCTCCATGATAGTATGCATCTCCCTTATCACAGTTGGTTGATTCCTTACCTAAGGTACATTGTGCTACTAACGTGTTAGTGAACCCATAGGCAAATGGATCATTCTGTACTTCTTGATATAACCTGTAGATATCTGCATAGATGATGTTGCCGCGTAGGTCTTTTACCGTATTCATCAAATCATGGTTCCAGGCATTGACCAAATTACGTTGTAACTGCCCTGGAATAATTATTGCTAAACGCCATAATGCTGTTGGCACAAATGGAACAAAGTGATGGTACATCCGTGCGTAATTATCAATCATGTATTCATCAGCATCATGTACCGGAGAACCTACTAAATTACTGTTATCTCTTAAGTAGCTATCCATTGCTCCTAGTATCCAACTGCCTGGATCTAAGAACTCAAGTGGTGTGCCTCCCATAAACATACCAATTGAACCAATAGAGGCACCTACTATAGCCGCTCCCGAGAATGGCGCTAACCCTGGATCAGGTAGACCCAACACAAAGATATTTTTAGCGCCATGTTGTACTAATTTACCTGCATAACCACCCAATACTCGCGGTTTGTCATCAAAGTAACCTCGGTCGCCACTTAGTAACTTAGCCCAGTTCCATGGCATGACTGCTTGCATCATGTCACCAGTCATGTCATTACCACCACCCCACAATACAAAGACATCTTTAGCATTGGCCTTGCCTTTGTTGTCAAGATAGTACTGATTAATCTGTTGGGACATCTTAGAGCGCATTGGGGCAAGTGGGTCACCCAATAACTGTAAGATGTTAGAAGCCCACTTCACTAAGGCACCTGATACAGCATAGTTGGTACCGTGTTGACTTCTTGGGGCATTCATTTTACCGGTTAGGTAGATGGACATGTAGCTATTATAGAAGCTCATAGGGTTACCATCAGCCATATATATACCACCGCGACCTGCAGAACCAGTATCTGACAGTGAGTCACCAAAGGTAACTAGGTTTCTAAACTCAAAGTCCCCCTTCTTCTGAGTAAAGTCATAGCCCTTAACCACATAAGAAGGCCGACTGGCTTTCTTGTTTCCACTGCCAGAGAATTTAGAGATCATAGCAGGAGCTACTACTGAGGCACTAGGTAAACTCGGTAACACAGCAGAAGCTGTCGACCAAGCCAATGGGTTGCTTACAATTGATGGAATACTTGATACTGGAGCTAGAGGTCCACTAGATAAGCTTACTGGGTTACTTAAGGAACTCAGCGGTCCGCTAGACGGCCAAGAAAGCGGGTTATTTGAAAAACTAAGTGGATTACTAAAAGGCGCTATTAGAGGATTGCTGAATAATGAAAGCAGTGGATTAGAAAGTGGCACACTACTTGGGTTACTTAACCAAGAGCTCAGCGGATTCACTAATGGCGCACTAACAGGGTTCAAGCTTGGATTACTTGATAAAAGTGGAGAACGAACAAATGAGCTTAATGGTGCTAAGCTAGGGTTACTAAACGGTGCACTACTTGGATTAGATAGCGGCATTAAACTCGGGTTAGAAAACGGTGCCAGACTTGGATTACTAAATGGAGCTGAGCTTGGATTAACACTTGGGTTAGAAAGCGGCGCCAAGCTTGGACTGAAGCTTGGCAATGACCAAATGGAAGGCGCGCCACTGCTTGGATTACTAATTGGTGCCAGACTCGGATTACTAAATGGCGCACTTAGCGGATTTGATAATGGCATTAAGCTTGGATTACTAAACGGTGCACTAATTGGATTGAAAAACGGTGCACTACTTGGATTTGAACTTGGATTTAAACTTGGATTTGAAATAGGGTTAGAAATTGAGGCAGTAGATGGGTTGGATATTGGATTAGTACTAAGTGGATTAGTAGATAATGAACTTAAAGGATTGCTAAGAGGAGCGCTTAGTGGATTAGCTAACCAAGAAAGAGCCGGATTGCTAAGAGGAGCTAAGCTTGGATTACTAAAAGGCGCTGAGCTTGGATTAGAGAATGGTGCGCTACTTGGATTTGAGCTTGGATTAAGTAACGGCGCTAAGCTTGGATTGCTTAATAGAGGTAATGATGATAAAGACCCTATTGAATCTAGAGATAGACCAAGCAAATAGCTTGGTAAACCAGAACTACTAAATCCTATACTTGAATTTATCGGTAAACTGCTTATATTACTAAGTACATCCAGCGGGTATAGCGAGCTCAAGATAGGAGCAGATATTAAAAGTGATGATCCTATTGAGGATAACAATGGAGCAGATATTAAGCTAATAGACTCGCCCAAGACGTTAAGTGACAACAAATTCATAGAAACAGTACTTGCTAAGGAAGTAATTGATGCTATGAACAAGGGTGCTAGTGTTAAAGAGGCTAGTGAGTAGATACCACTATCAGTAGATAGTCCAGATGATAAAATAGAAGATGTTAATGAACTAGATAAAGGCAATATGCTACTATCAGAGCTCAATGGTGGTAAACTGGAGCTTGGTATTAAACTTGATTGGACAGAAGATAATAGTGTTGATGATAATGATGTAGCTAACGCAGAAGGTCCAAGTAAACTAGCTGGTACTGCCGAACTTGAGCTTAGCAATGGATTGCTCAAACTCAATAATGAAGTTTCCCAAGAAGTAAGACTGCTTATCGAGGATGTAAATGCACTTGCTGAAAGAAAAGTTGGAGCACCCGCTGATAGAAGCAAAGATCCATCTGACGATAATAAAGCTAAGCTTGGGCTTACTAATAAGGAAGCTAGTAAACCAGCAGAAAGCTGCCCCCCAGTGAATAGGAATATCATTAAAGACAATCCAGCTAAAGCCGATGAATAACCAAAAGATATTCCAGCAAATTGAATTGGATAGCCAACGACAAGAGTTCCTAATGCCCAACCTAGCACAATATACAATTGGAACGAGAGACTAGAAGGCGGACCACTAATAAAGGCACTTAATGGTATGGGACTTGATATAACAGAATTTATTGATGAAATAGTACTCGAAATACGAGAGACAGCACTAGCTGCTGATAATGCACTGATAGAAGGGAAATATATCGAAGAAGCAGGCAGTAACAGTGAAGCTATAAGAGATAGAAAGTTAGCAACATTGAAAAGAACAAACGAAGATAAACTGTTTAACGATACCCATATGGGAGTACTAAGCAATAAAGAAGTTATGGGAACAGTTATTAATGAAGAAATACTTGAAGCAGCTAGACCACTAATAGAAGGTAAAAAGCTAAGTACAGACGTAAATTCACTGATGGAAGCTAATGACGATAACGTAGAGAGAGATAAATTTAATGCACCGCTGGAACTTAACGAAGACGACAACGGCGGAAATATAGATGTAGGAAGGCTAGAGAGTAGAGAACTCAAACCAGCAAATGTCAGACTAAAACTAGAAATAGTAGAAGACAGTCCAGATAAGAGACTAGGAGCGCTAAACGCTATTAAGTAGCTATTAATCCATGCGCTATACGAAGATAGAACCTGTGGCACTACTACCCCGGATGGTAAATTGGTAAATGATGACCAAATATAAGTCAACGGGTTAAATAACGATGATAAAAATGATGTTATAAAAGCACTAGCATATAGATCAGCTACTATTGCTAGTGGTATAAATGAATAAAGAACACTTAAAGGACTTAAGCTAAACCAAGAAGCAAAGAATGGTATAAAACTAGATGAAGGAGTCGATATTAAACTAGGACTACTCAAAGATAATAATACATTTAATACAGAATGACTGAAAGAAATTGGTATACTTAAGATTGAAGATGAATTAATAAACGGCAGAATCGGCAAAAGAGCACTAAGGGAGGTTAACGGAATCAATGAGGGTAGACTAAAGTATATTGAGCCACCACCCAAAAACTGGACAAAAGTTAATATAGATGCTGCATTAATGGATGCATACGTAAATAACGGAAACAGTACAGATAGGTATGCACCCAATACATAGATACTTACCGCTGGTAAAGCGCTTACAGCGACTCCCACTGGCAAGCCACCTGAAAATAACCAATACCCAGATAATGTTGATAACAATCCGCTTGATATCAAAGAGTACCAGCCACCTACAAGAGCAGAAATAGATAATGGAATACTAAATGTAACGGCTGACCATGATAAAGAAGAGGCCAACGGTAATCCGATAAGACTTGATAAGAAGCTGGAGCTTAAAACTGCCGATGATAAAGCAGTAGCTCCTGACAAAGATGCTAATGAAAAAAGAGAGCTAGGAAGTGAATAGCCGCTTAGTAAACTGGAAAGACTAAGACTTGAAGTTAAACTCCATCCCAAGCTAGTTAACAATTGTGTTACTAGGGTAGGCAATACAAATGAAGTCGATGGTATAAAAAAAGACAATAATGAGTTGCCAATTGACGATGAACCCAAAATACTAGAAGATATAGCCAATGGTAGGGTACTGGATAGCATAGCTATAGTGGAAGGAACAGACAGCAGTAAACCGGTTATGCTAGATACCGCACTACTGGAAAGCAGCAATAGAGTAGAGCTACTAGATAACGTAGATAAACTTGCTGACAGTGAATCTAAAGGGGGTACGCTAGATATTAATGAAGATAAAGTAAGGGAACCTGACAATAGACCTACTAAACTAGTAATACCTATTAATGAGGTATTTACTAATGAAGCTACCAACCCTGAAAGCGTTGCTAAAGAAAAAAGGATAGTGAAATAACTGTTAATTAGGCTACCCAAACTTAATAACCAGAACTGTGATGAAGAAATGCTATTAGATAGCGCTAGCTGTGAATTTAAACTGCTACTAGGCAATAGCAAAGTCCATAATGTAGATTCTGATATAGAAGTAGATGAAGCAAGCACTGTGGAACTTAGGGTAGATAAAAGTATAGCAGTACTCAGCGATATAGCACCAGTACCTGCCCAGGATGAAGCTATGACAATTAAATTTATACCAATGGTTGATAGATATGCGCTAGCACTTAATGCAACAGAACTATTTAAAAGAGAAGATAAACCTAAAAGTGAGGGTGCGACAAAAGATCCACTAAACGGTAACAATCCTAACAATAGTGAAGTTAACGCAGTACTTGCTGTAATAGATGGAAGTACTGACAGGCTAGCTAAAGAACTAGCTAAGGATGTACCAGCTAAACTTGGTAAAAAAGATAAATAAGCTAAAGATGAACTTAACTGCGCTGATGCTAAGCTAGGTGCTAACAAACTCAATAACGGCCCTATTAAGCTATTCAAACTGCTTAAAGGTAACAAAATTGATTCAGTCAAAGAAGACAGTGATAGTGGCAGTAATGATAGAGAAGCTAAACCATAGCTCAAAATAGCAGATAACAGAGTAGTACTATAAATAGGGTACAACGATGGAAGAGAAGATGCTGTTGACGGTGCTGAACTAAAACTCAAAGCATTAGGTATTGTAGATAAAAAACTAGCAGTTGCGGAAGCTGTTGAAGATATGTTCCAACTTAGACTTCTTAATGTAGTTGATGTTAGACTGATTGTTAATGGTAGTATTGAAGATTGCTGTAGGGAAAGCACCCACGGAGAAGCTGATCCACTAACGCCTAAAGAACCAAATAATAAGAAACTGGAGGTAGCAATTTGCCCCACCCATAATAATCCACCAAGCAATCCTCCTCCTATAGGAATTGGAGCAAGAATAAAATCTAAAGCCAGACCAGCTGGGGCAACAAATAAAAACTGAGATAATACTATAGGGAAAGATGAAGCAGCCAAAGCTAATTCAGCAACAGCAGAACTTAATAGTGACGGCCCTGCTAAACTTAAAGTAGGAGAGGAAAGCGTTGACACAGGACTAGAACTAGAAAGAGGGGCTCCTACTAAAGAAGAGTGAATTCCCAGCCAGGAATTTAAAGAATAAGTACTAGGAAAAAGACTGCTTGGCAAACCAGAACCTAATAGAGAAGAAGCAAACCAACCAGAAGTAAAAACACCCAAGCCCCATCCAGAAAACAGGGCTATCCAGCTCTGTTGGGCAAATATTGGAACCCAAAACGAAAGCAAGAAACTTGTGCTAAGACTATCAGTAAATAATGCTGTATAGATAGTTGGATAAAGGGAGCTAAAGGTTAATCCAGAACTAAGAACAGCAGTTGTAAAAGATGAAAGTAAAGAAGCACCTGCTGCAAGTGAATGGAGAGAAGGTAATACAAAAGGCGTACTAGATAAGCTAGTCAAAGAAGGAACTATTCCTAAAATTGCAAGTGACACCCCTAAAGGAAAAAGAGAGCTAAAGCTTAGAATAAATGAGGTATTTAACTGAGAACTAAGAGAAAAATTAGATGCTAGTATAGTACTGTTCATTGCTTCAGCACTAGATGGCTGTAGAAAACTAAAAGATGGTGGTGAGGAAAGTATAGAAGCAATTTCAAGCGATGTTTCTGGAATAGAACTAGCACCTAAAAGGCTAGGCACAATAGTTGAGAGCGGTATACTCGATGAAAATGACGATGATAGTAACGAAGCACTTAATTCATTAAGTAATTCTGGCCCTAAACCACTTATAAGAGAGGGTCCTAAAATTCCTGATAAAATAGAAGCGAGTGAATGTAAACTTAAGCTTAGGCTAGATATTGAAGGCGGTATAACAGATGGTGTTAAAGCTATAGATTGAGAACTCAAACCAGATAATATAAAGGGCAAACCCGATAAAGCAGAAGGTAAAGATAAAGACGCTGAGCTCAAACCCGAAATTAAAGAAGATAAATAGAATGGACCCCAAAGCGGTATAGTAGATAGACTGCTTAATGAAGATAATGCGCTACCTATTGGGGCAGATAAAGATAAAACCAAAGGAGCAGACACGGATACAATAAAAGGATAAAACAAACTATATAGTGATGAAAATAAACTATATAGAGGAACAGAACTAATAGATTTAAGCGGGTCACCAGATGGAGTGAGTGATGTGCTTGGAAAAAGAGAGCTACCTAAGGAGTTAGCAGCCGCTTCTACACTTAAAATAAGAAGGGACTGCAAGCTAGAACCTAAAGAAAACCCCGGCAAAGAAGATGGGATCGATGACGAACTTAATGCTGGTAAGCTAGAACTTAACAGTGGCAAACCAATTGAAGAAGATAATGGCGTTAATGACAATGGTCCTAGTAATAGTGAAGATGACGGCAAGATAAAAGGTGCTGACAATGAATACCATAATGGCAATGAGCTAGAAGCTAAAGGTGCACCAGAAAAAGATGATAATGGCAACGCCAAAGGCACAGATGATAAGCTAAAAAGAGGTAAAGAATTGGATAAAGAGCTGAATAATGCTTGGTATAAGCTAGACCACTGAGCAGAACTTCCTAAGGGTGCCAAAGAAAGAGCAAATGGCGCAGCAGAACTACTAAACAAAGGTTGTAAAGAACTTAACAAAGATACTAATGGCAACTTAGATGGGCCAACACTTGGTTGCGATGGATTAGATATCCCAGAAGTCAATAAGCTAAGCGGTAAAGTTAATAAACTTAATAAAGGCTCAACTGCAGAAGTTGCCAATGCTTGCGACGATACCAAAGGTGGAAGCGAAGGTGTGATAGATAACTGCACAGATATTCCACTAGGTAAAGCGCTGGGCAGTGATGGTAAACTGCCAGGAAATGTGGAAGGTAAACTAGGCACTGCTAAAAAAGGCGTTAGCGGCGTAGATAATGAACTTAAGCTTATTAAACCCGGTAAAGATGGTTTGGCTTCTTCATTAAGAGGATTATAAGTCTGACCTGGTTTTTTAGACAATACTAGATCTTTAGGATAGTCAATGGTTGGTTCATATCGATGAGAAGGATGCAAACCAGCGACCAAATCAGCAGCAGCTAATAACAAATTAAGGTAAATTGGAAAAGGTTTAATCTCGCATGGTGCGCAGTGAGAATCAGCGGCCAAAACAGTATTAACTTCCACAGTTGGATGAACATCAACAGCAGGTTGAACATATTCTTGTACAGTATCTTCTGGCTCATTTGATTCAGCCAACAACATAGGGTTTGTTGCATACATCACTGTGTTGACACCAAAAACAGAAGTTAATGCAACTGTCAATTGTGAAAGTTTATGATTTGATCTCATGACTTTAATCCTCTTAATATCCTAAATAACCGGGTTAAACAAAACTACAGCACTACAGCTGTATATGTAATATCGACTATAGTTTATAGTTTTGCCCAAAGCCTCTAAATAGAGCGCCCCCTGCTCTTGTTAGAAGCTTAAAAAATTAACTTAACACTAATAATTATGCGAAATTACCTGCATAATCTATCTGATTCATGCTCTCTTAATAACTTCGGCTTAACTTTGTTCTGGGCTTGCCCCCTAGAAACCTAAGCTCATGCTAACAACGCGGGTTTATTTTCTAAAGAGGAGCAGCGATACACATATACGGGCTCTATTGTAAACACTATAAATGTTACATATCAATATATTTCGATACTTTTTCTAATTAAATATGAAAAACTGTTGTTTTTTTGCAACAATACTATTAGTGAATAAATAGGTATGAATTAGTATTTTTATTTAAATTCAAATAATTATATGAAAACTAAAATATGATGATTAAACTAATCATCAAGAAAACCGCTTCTCTACCTGATTTGAAGACCATCTTTATCAATAACTATTTATTAATTCGCTCTTTTTAAAAATAAATAATCATTTAAAATAAATTTGTTATATGAGTTTAGCGTAATAGATAATTTTTATGTATATTAATATGACTTGTAATGCGTTAACTGTAATCTCTAGTTTAACTTTATAGGATATTAAGAAGATTAAAGTCATGAGATCAAATCATAAACTTTCACAATTGACAGTTACATTAACTTCTGTTTTTGGTGTCAACACAGTGATGTATGCAACAAACCCTATGTTGTTGGCTGAATCAAATGAGCCAGAAGATACTGTACAAGAATATGTTCAACCTGCTGTTGATGTTCATCCAACTGTGGAAGTTAATACTGTTTTGGCCGCTGATTCTCACTGCGCACCATGTGAGATCAAACCTTTTCCAATTTATCTTAATTTGTTATTAGCTGCTGCTGATTTGATCGCTGGTTTGTGTTCCTCTGATCGAGCAGTAATACTTCTATAAGTATCAGCTCTATAGCACTAGTATATTCTTAGATTATCTTTTAGGGACTTGCCTATCAATCCTGAGTGGATCTAATTTGAGATACTTGCTATTTTCTTCGATATACTGCCTAGCTTTTGTAAATTATTCTAAAACAGGCAGCTGAACCTAAATTCATAGATCATATCTCTTCAACAACTCTTGTAAAGAAATTGTTTTAGAGTTCTTCAATTGCTCCTGATACGCTTCATCAGCAGACTTCACATTCTATTATCATAGATAACATTTTTAAAAAGTTGGTTCATATTTAATCCTTTTGCTTTTGCAGAAATAGTAAACAATCATATTCTTTTTCATTTAAGCAAACTGCTTCAGTCAAATTTTTCATTTATGTACCTCCTCCTTTACGTTATACGTTGCATAATATACGTCGTGTAGATTTTCATCAAATGACTTTAACACATATGAATCGTTTCTAACGTATTTTAACGGTTAGTAGAAAAATAGTAGAAAAATAAGAGAACATCTTGCCCAAAAAAATCTCTCTATTTCCCCTTGTTTTTTCACTGACAGTAGTATTAAAAAGCCACATTAAATAAGAACTTCATCTAAAGCTTCTTGTAAATCTTCAATGTGTTCTAAGCCCACAGAAATGCGTATCAAGTTTTCAGTGATACCTACTTGATTTTTTCGCTCGGCACTCATGCGTGCATGAGTGGTAGTAAATGGATGAGTAATAATAGAACGTACATCTCCTAGATTACCCGTCTTGCAAAAAAGCCGAATATTATCAATTATCTGCCAGGCTTCTTTTCTTCCCCCTTTAACACGAAAACTCAGTACCGCACCCCCAGCTTTCTGCTGTCGATCAATGATTCGCTTTTGCGGGTGAGAAGCAAGTCCAGTATAAAATACCTTCTCTATTTTGGGATGGTGTTCCAACCATTGTGCTAATTGTTTAGCCGAATGACTCTGTTTTTCTACCCGTGCATATAACGTTTCTACTCCAGAAAGTAAAATCCAGGCATTAAAAGAAGATAAAGTTTGTCCCGCTGTTTTGACATGCATCCATATTTTATTTACGAGAGTATGATTGCCTAAAATGGCTCCTCCAGACACACGTCCCTGACCATCAATCCATTTAGTAGCAGAATGAATAACCAAATCTGCTCCCAAAAGAAGCGGTCTCTGTAATACAGGGGTGCAAAAAGTATTGTCAACTGCTAATAAAATATCCTGCCGATGCGCAATAGCAGCAAGTTGAGCAATATCCACAACCTCTCCCAAAGGATTAGAAGGCGTTTCTACAAAAAACAATTTAGTGTTAGGTTGAATCGCCTCTTGCCAGGCAGTTAAATCCTTTAGTTTTACTTCTGTTACTGCAATACCAAGTTCTTTTACCAGATCAATTAAACTGATAGTAGTACCAAATAATTCTTGGCTCACCACCAAATGGTCTCCCGCCTTCAAAAAGCTAAGAAAAGTGGCCTGAATGGCGGCCATACCCGTTGCCGTTGCTTGCCCTGCCGCTGCCTCTTCTAAAAGAGCCAAACGCTGAACAAAAGTGTTAACTGTGGGATTCGCAGCGCGACTATAGGTATAGCCCTCTTTATTTCCTAAAAAAAGCTGCTTTGCTGTTTGTGCATCAGGAAATTTAAAACTACTGGTCAAAAATAGCGCTTGATTTTGCTCTAAATAAGCACTCTCTTCTTTGAAACCGTGGATAGCTAATGTCTCTGGATGATATTTTTTCATAGGATCTCCTATTGAAAAAAATAGAAAAATAACAGGGCTTTTGATTGATCTATTTGGGATTTTTTGTTTTTTCCTCCATTAATAAAGCAACTGCTTCTGGCACATATTGGCGAATAACCTTTTGCCAATTCTTAAAACCAATTAAGCTTTTTACTAAGGTTGAAGAGATCTCTGAATATTCTCGCGGCGGAAATAAGAAAACAGTGCTAATACTTGGACAAATATCGGCGTTAACATAGCAAATTATGCGCTCATATTCATAATCTGACATCGAACGGATCCCCCTCACAATACCTTTAGCACCTTTTTGATGGGCATATTCGGCCAGATACATATTTTTGAAATAATCAATACTAACGTTGTCAATATCTTTGGTAATATTTTGCAACATCATTAGGCGTTCATCCAAAGAATAAGTGGTTTTTTTTTCAAGACTAAAACCCACAGCCACCACAATGTGTGAAAATAAAGAGGCAGCTTCTTGAATTAGCCATAGGTGTCCGTAAGTTGGTGGATCAAAGGTACCCGCGTAAATCATCATTTCTTGTAACATGATTATTTAACGCTTTTCTAAGATTGCCGAACCAATCGAATACCCCGCACCAAAACTACACAATAAGCCCAAATCCCCTCTCTCTAAATCTTGATGATATTGATGTAAAGCCATAATACTACCCGCTGAACTGGTATTAGCAAACCGATCTAAGATAATTGGCATATCTGCCTGAGACACATCTTTACCTAATAATTTTTTTAATATTAGCTCATTCATAGTCAAATTAGCCTGGTGCAACCAAAATCGCTTGATATCCCTCGGGGTTAAATGAAGTTTATCTAATTGTTTGCTTAAATGTTCAATCACTTGAGGTGATACTTCGCGAAATACCTTTTTACCCTGTTGTATAAATAATTTATCTGGGTCATCTCGATGTGCTTCATCAGCGCGGTTAAGAAACCCAAAATTATTACGAATATTATTAGAAAATCGAGTAAACAAACTGCAATCCAAAATACGAAAACCCTGAAGCTCAGATACCAAGTCTTCTCTCCTAATGATAAAAGCAGTTGCCACATCACCAAAAATAAAATGACTGTCACGATCTCTAAAATTAAGATGTGCGGAACAGATTTCCACATTGACAATCAGTGCGGTATTAATAGCTCCAGATAAAATTGCTGTGTAAGCATTAAACAAACCAAATAGTGCGCTAGAACAAGCAACATTCATATCATAAGCAAAAGCAGATTCAATACCCAAAGCATTTTGTATCTCTATTGAAACTGCAGGATAAGGCCGCTGCATATTGGAGCAGGCCAATACCACCATATCAATATCACTGGGTAGTAAGCCTGCATTCTTTAAAGCATCTTCGCTGGCTTTTACGCCTTTCTCAGCCTGTAAAGACAAACTCTCATTTGGACGCTCTGCAATGCGAGGTGCCATACGCTGAATATCTAAAATTCCATCTTTCTCAAAAAAATAGCGATTTTTAATACCAGATGCTTTTTCAATGAAGCTACTGCTAGATTCCCTTAAGGGCTCAATCCTCCCTGACTCAATTTCTTTGGCATGCATTTGATTAAACCAGTGAACATATTGATTAAAACTCTCCACCAATTCATCATTACTGACCGCATAAGGAGGAATGCACACACCAGTTGATACCAAAACTGCTGAAGGCTGACGCATAGGAAACTTCTCCATACCATTAGGGGATATGCCATAGTATAGCTTAATTTGAACTCTCTGACAGACAAAAATAAAAAACATGGTCATGCTATAATTAAATTACTAGGTGACAAGTAGATCAGGCAGTCGCTGCACCCCTTGATATTTTTTAAGATCATGCTGGGTGTAGAGGAAAGTCCGGGCTCCACAGAGCGCAATGCCAGCTAACGGCTGGGCACCGTGAGGTGACGGAAAGTGGAACAGAAAGTAAAACCGCCTATTTCTCATAGAATTGGCAAGGGTGAAAAGGTGTGGTAAGAGCACACCGCATCACTGGTAACAGTTGATGGCAGGCCAAACCCCATTGGGAGCAAGATCAAATAGAACACTATAATGCGGCTCGCATTGTGTTTGGGTAGATCGCTTGAGTGAATTTGGTGACAAATCACCTAGATAAATGATTGTCCACGACAGAACCCGGCTTATCGATCTACTTGTCCTTTTTTTCTAATTTTAATATTGCAATGCCCCAGCCTGCTGGAGTAACAAATTGTTCGCATAAATTACTCATACTTTTTAACGCACTAAATTAGGACCAGCAATAAAGATGTGCCTAAGTAGCGCACAAGCTTACGCCGTCACTAACTTCAAAAAAACGGTTGTTTATGGCCTTACTATGAGTCTTTTGTTTTTAGATTTGCTAGCCATAATAATACAAGAAGTTAATTTGTTTAGTTTTTTCATTATATTATCTACATTTTAGAGTAAAGTTTTTTTATCAGCTTACTCATTTATTTAACAATAGTTTTGGCTGACAGTGGGGACAGAAAAAACTGCTGCGCCCAGCAATAATTGTTTTTTCTATAGTAGTGGCGCATAACAAACAAGCTTTTCCCGCGCGCCCATATACTTTAAGAAAGTTAACAAAATAACCAAGTTGTCCACTTGGCTGCTTAAAATCACGAATACTGCTTCCTCCAGACTCAATAGCTTTTGTTAATACCATACGCATCGCCATGATCAATTTTTCAAGATCTTTAGGACACAAAAGATAAACAGGTGTCTGTGGATGAATGCCTGCTATAAATAAACTTTCGCAAGCGTAAATATTTCCCACACCTACAATTAAGCGAGCATCCATTAAAGCAATTTTAATGACTATTGTTCTTTTGGCAAAACACGATTGCAAGTAAGAAACAGTCAACTCCTTACTAAAAGGTTCTACTCCTAAATGTGCTAAAAGAGGGCTATCTTCTCCTTCATTAAGCCATAAACAGCAACCAAAACGGCGAACATCGTTATAACGTATTACTTTGCCACTCTGTAAACACACATCTAGGTGATCATGCTTGTCAGGTGGTAGATAAGTCGGCAAAATTTTAAAAAAGCCCGTCATACCTAAATGAAATAATATTCTCCCTGAGGGTAAATACCAAATTAAATATTTTCCACGGCGCTGCAAATCTAAGACAGTCTGATTTTTTAAATGATAAATAGTAGGAGAAATAACAAAACGTAAACGTGTAATGCGCACCTGCACTTGTGTGATCATTTGCCCTTTTAAATGATGCCAAAGTACACGTTTAGTGGTTTCTACTTCCGGTAGTTCCGGCATAGGCTACTCTACTGTCACTGCTTTCGCCAAATTTCTTGGTTTATCAACATCAGTTCCTTTGGCCAAAGCTGTATGATAAGCTAGTAACTGTACCGCAATAGTATGTACTAGTACTGATAACACACCAATGTGTCGTGGGGTACGAATAACATGGATATTATCTGTTCCTTCATAATTGGTATCGGCATCAGCAAACACAAAAAGTTCCCCTCCTCGTGCTGAGACTTCCTGCATATTATTTTTTAGTTTATTCAATAAAGCATCATTTGGTGCAATCACCACAACCGGCATCTGCTTATCTACCAAAGCCAAAGGACCATGTTTTAATTCTCCTGCAGGATAAGCTTCTGCATGGACATAAGTAATCTCCTTTAGCTTTAAAGCTCCTTCCAAAGCCACACAATAATGAATACCTCGCCCTAAAAATAAGGCATTTTGTTTGAGGGCAAAGTAATTAGTAGCCCAAGCTTTGATTTGAGGCTCTAAATTTAAGGCCGATTGAACCTCCCCCGGGACATGGCGCAAGGACTCTAAATAGTAATCTGCTGCTGCTGCTTTTACTGTGCCTTTAAGGCGACCTAAGGTCACGGTCAAAACAAATAAAGCAATTAATTGCGTGGTAAAAGCCTTAGTAGAAGCAACACAAATCTCAGAACCTGCTCGAGTATAAAACATCAAAGCGTTTTCGCGCGCTAGTTGGCTTTCCATAACATTGCAAATACCCAAAGTCTTATGATGTCCCAAAGATTTTGCTCGCCTTAACGCCTCTATAGTATCTAAAGTCTCACCTGACTGAGAAACAGTGACAATCAAATTCTTGGGATGGCTGATGACATCACGATAACGATATTCACTAGCTATCTCTACCTCCACTGGCAATTTGGCAATTTCTTCCATCCAATACTTGGCTGCTAAGCCAGCATAATAGGAACTTCCACAGGCCAAAATACATACTTTTTCTACATCTTGTAATACTTCCCCTGCTCCTTCACCAAAAAGCTCTGGGATAAAACCTAATAATAATACCCCTTCACTTGTATCAGTGATAGCCTTGGGCTGCTCATGAATCTCTTTTTGCATGAAATGATCATAAGAGCCCAATTCAAGGGAAGTTAAAGGGACTTGCGACTCTTTAATCTGACGTTTAACTTCTTTACCATTAAAATTAACAATTTTTTCTACACCATGACTTGTGATGGCGGCAACATCACCATCTTCAAGATAAACGACTTCTCGTGTATAAGTAACCAAAGCAGTCACATCTGAAGAAAAATAACTGGCATCGGTAGCCAAACCAATTAATAGTGGGCAACCTGTTTTGGCCACAACCAAACGCTGAGGCTCTGTAGCAGACAAAACACCAATGGAATAACTACCTTCTAGATGCCTGCACGCTTCACGCACTGCTCTAAATAAATCTTGATGACATTGGTAAGCTTCATAAATGACATGCGCAATCACTTCTGTATCTGTTTGTGATTTAAATACATAGCCTAAGGATTGTAAGCGTTCTTTCTCCTGTTGATAGTTTTCTATAATACCGTTATGCACTACCGCAATGGTGTGATGGGAAATTTGTGGATGCGCATTCGGCTCACTCACTGCACCATGTGTTGCCCAACGGGTATGTGCCATACCCAAATGAGCACTCATCTCTTTTTCAGATAAGGCTTTTTCTAATTCATGAACCCGCCCCACCCGTCGCAGACACTGCAAGCCAGAAGGAGTTAATACAGCCATTCCCGAAGAATCGTATCCCCGGTATTCCATTTTTTTTAAGCCGTTTAATAAAAATTCAACGGCATTCCCTGATTGTCTAATCGCTCCTACAATACCGCACATGTCTAGTCTCCCTCCTTATTAGGCCTTTTCCAACCAGGGATAGTTATTTGCTTGGATCGCGATAAACTGAGAGTATTTTTGGGACAATCTTTAGTAATCACACTACCTGCACCCACTGTTGCACCATTATTAATCGTCACAGGAGCAACCATCAATACTCCTGATCCGATAAAACAATCCTCACCAATGTAGGTAGCATATTTGTGTACCCCATCATAATTACAGGTTACACAACCTGCTCCAATATTGGAATTTTTACCAACATAGCTATCGCCAATGTAGGTTAAATGATTCACTTTACTGCCTGTTGCTATAGTTGATTTTTTAATTTCCACAAAATTACCAGTATGAGTATTTTTTTCCAACACTGTCCCAGGACGTAAGCGGGCAAAAGGACCTACTCTAGCTGCTTCTCCAATTTTACAATCTTGTAAATGACAAAAAGGTGCGATGTATGCACCGCGATGAATCGTGACATTATGCAAAACACAATTAGCACCAATAGTAACCCCATCCTCCAATATATTATCACCAGTAAAAACAGCATTAATATCAATCAATACATCTTGCCCGCAGCAAAGCCGACCACGTAAATCAAAACGACTGGGATCTAATAAAGTCACTCCCTGCTGCAGCAATTTCTGAGCCTGATGATATTGCCATACCCGTTCTAAAGCAGCTAGCTGTTGTTTATCATTGACTCCTGCCACCCAATGATGTTCTTTGACTTTTTGAGTAATAATCTTCACACCATCTTGACAAGCCAAGGCCACTAAATCGGTAAGATAATATTCTTGCTGCATATTACGCTTATCCACCCTAGCAATCCAATCATGGACATGGACATTGGGAATTACATAAATACCTGTATTGACTTCACAAATACCTTTTTGCTCCTCAGTCGCATCTTTTTCTTCTACAATACCAAGAATTTCTCCAAAATCATTACGCACAATGCGTCCATACCCTGTTGGGTCATCAACGATATCAGTTAAAACACCCAAAGATGTTTGACTTGTTATATGCAATAAATTACGTAAGCTTGTTTCTTCAATTAAAGGAATATCGCCGTATAAGACTAAGGTCTGTCCAGTATCTGGAATATAGGGTAAGGCCATTTTTAACGCATGCGCGGTGCCTAACTGTTTATCTTGAGTAATCCAGGTCACAGGTGTTTGTATTGCTGCTTGTAATTGCTCTTTTTGATGACCAACCACCACAAACAAGCGTGGACTAATTCGCTGCGCTGTTTCTAACACCCAGCTCAATAACGCTTTACCAGCCAGAGGTTGCAGCACCTTAGGAACATTCGATTGCATACGCGCGCCTTGGCCCGCGGCTAAAATCACAATTGATATTTGCGACATTTGTAGACTATGCTTTTCATCCATATGTTTTATTCCCACTCAATGGTCGATGGAGGTTTGCTTGAGACATCATAAACTACCCGATTAATACCTGAAACCTCGTTGATAATGCGGTTTGATACGCGACTTAATAGTTCACAAGGCAAATGAGCCCAATGCGCCGTCATAAAATCATCGGTAATAACTGCGCGCAAGGCAATCACATAATCATAAGTGCGATTATCTCCCATCACTCCTACTGATCGCACAGGTAGAAAAACAGCAAAGGCTTGCGACACTTTATCATACCAACTTATACCGTCTTTATCTTGAGTCAAACGTAATTCTTTAATAAAAATCGCATCGGCTAACTGTAGCAAATTAACTCTTTCAGTTGTGATCTCCCCCAGAATACGTACCGCTAACCCAGGACCTGGAAATGGATGGCGATATAATAGCTGTTTGGGTAATCCTAACTCTATACCCAATGCTCGCACCTCATCTTTGAATAAATCGCGCAAGGGTTCCAAAAGCTGCAAACGTAAGGTATCAGGTAACCCTCCTACATTATGATGACTCTTAATTGCCTGTGCTTTCTGAGTATGGCTATCTGCTGATTCAATGACATCAGGATAGATGGTCCCCTGAGCCAACCATTGAGCAGTCGATATTTTTGCCGCTTGTTCTTCAAAGACTTCGATGAATTGAGCACCAATAATTTTACGCTTTTTTTCAGGATCACTCACAGCCCTGAGTGCTGTCATAAAACGCTCCTGAGCATTGACAAATGTCACATTCACGCCCAAGTCATGTACTAAATAATCCTTCACCTGTTGTGCTTCATTTAACCGCAATAAACCATGATCGACAAAAACACAATGCAGCTGTTTGCCAATGGCCCGATGAATGAGTACCGCTGCTACAGAAGAATCAACCCCACCCGAAAGCGCCAAAATGACTTGATCTGAACCAACTTGAGTTTTAATATCTTGTATCCGTTCTTCAATATAACGGGATACAGTCCATTCTGACTTTGTCTGACATAGCTCATGTACAAAGCGCGCCAATAAATTAGTTCCAGAAGGAGTATGGGTCACTTCTGGGTGAAATTGTAATCCATATAAGCGACGGTGATCATCTGCAATGATCGCATGAGGACAATGGGGCGTAGTACCCGCAGTATAAAACCCTTTTGCTAACCGTTTAACACGATCACCATGGCTCATCCATACATGCAATATTTCGTTTTTCTCTCCCATTGTTTCAGCGACTTCATCAAAAATTCCCGAGGTTAATAAAGAAGAGAAAACAGTAACTGTTGCATAACCAAATTCTCGCTGAGAACTGGTTTCCACTTCGCCACCTAAGGCATAGGTCATCCATTGCATACCATAACAGATTCCCAAAACCGGCACACCCAATTCCAAAAGGGCGGGATCAGCCTGATAACTGCTATCTATGACTGATTTAGGCCCACCGGATAAGATAATGCCTTTGGCAGCAAAAGCCTTGATTTTCTTAATTGGCCAATCAAAAGGGTGTAACTCGCAGTAAACATGTAGCTCTCTTACCCTCCTGGCAATCAGCTGGCTAAACTGAGAACCAAAATCTAATATCAATATTTTATCCACTCTACCAATCTCTAGTATATGTTAACGATGCATCTTTAATAAGCGGCTTTGCTCCATTTTCCAATCTTTCTCTTTTAAAGCATGACGTTTATCATGTTGTTTCTTACCCTTAGCAAGGCCTGCTTCTAATTTAATATAGCCTCGATTGATATGTAGATTAAGCGCAATCAAAGTATATCCTGCTTTTTCTATTCTACCGATTAACTTATTGATCTCTTTTTGATGCAATAATAACTTTCTTGCTCGAATTGGGTCAGTTGTGACATGAGTAGAAGCTTCAGGCAAAGCGGTAATATGACAACCCACCAAATAAAATGCCCCTTTTATCCAGCGAATATAACTCTCTTTTAGCTGCACGCGACCAGCGCGAATAGCCTTTACTTCCCACCCTAAAAGAACCAAACCTGCTTCTAGCTGCTCTTCAATAAAATAATCGTGAAATGCTTTCTTGTTGTTTGCTAAGCTCATATCAACACCAAAGCAACTTGATTGAAAACTGTTTATTCTAGCAAAAAAAGATATCTTCTAAAAGATCAGCTACACGATTAAAATCAAGATATTACAAAATGTCTAGTAACATTACGTGATCAATATAATTGGCTATCTTAATTTTTGCTGACTCGCCTGAATAGCAGCAATAGCAATGGTAAATACGATATCATCCACCATCGCACCCCGAGATAAATCGTTAACTGGTTTTCTTAACCCTTGTAACATCGGACCAACGCTCACAATATGTCCTGTACGTTGCACTGCTTTATAAACAGTATTACCTGTATTTAAATCAGGGAAAATAAATACATTTGCCTGACCTGCAACTGGGCTTCCTGGCGCTTTTTTACTTGCGATACTAGGAACCAAAGCCGCATCGTATTGCAAAGGACCATCAATAACGATATCAGAACGTTTTGCTTGAACAATTGATAAAGCTTTTTTAACTTTATCAACCGATACACCACTACCAGAATCTTTGGTCGAATATGAAATCAATGCCACCTTGGGATCAATATCAAAGGCACGCGCTGAATCCGCTGATTGAATGGCCACTTCAGCTAATTGCTCTGCTGTTAGTTCCACATTGACTGCACAATCACCAAATATCAAAACCTCATTAGGCAATAACATAAAAAATACACTGGACACCACTGAAGCACTTGGTGCTAATTTAATCACTTGTAAAGCAGGACGAATAGTACTGGCAGTAGTATGTACTGCGCCAGATACTAACCCATCGACCTCGCCATTTTCTAGCATCATAGTGCCAACAAATATATTATCTAGCAAAAGATTTCTTGCCTGGTCCTCTGTTAATCCTTTATGTTGACGTAACTTTAATAATCTTGCTAAATATTTATTACGAATACTATCCGGATCAATAACTTGAATATCGTTGGGTAAACGTAATCCCAAAAGAGATAGGGTACTTTGTAACTCTTCTTGCTTAGTTAACAAAACACAATGTGCGATTCTTTTTTGATGGCAGATAATGGCTGCTTGTACTGTGCGTGGCTCACTGCCTTCTGGCAATATAATGCTTTTCTTGGCTTCTCTGGCTTTTTCAATGACCTTGACACGATATACAGCAGGTGCCATACGTTCATCAGGCGCTTTGTTTAAAGTATCTTGCAGAAAATTTTCTTTAATCTCAGATGAAATAGCCGCTACATCGTTACTATTTTTGATTTGGTTAAGGGCATTGGGTACAGCCAATAAAGAACGCAGCGGGGAACCACTACGTTGTAAATGACTTTCTACTTCTGCCACGTAATTTTCAATATCTCCCTGCACATTAAGCAACACAAAACCCAAAGGGTTACAGTCATTTTCAAAGAAAAACCGCAATACTGCCTGCAGGGACAAAGCTGCTCCTTCTGCAGTCATTTGCGCAACATCCAAACAAAAAATAAGTTCTGCTTTGAGTATGGAAGCTAAATAACGATTTAAGGCAAATAGATAGGGTTGATTATACTCTACAGAAAAACCTTCTACCCATAAACAACTTTGCGATTTTTGATGTGTGAGAAAATAAGTGGCCAATTTCTCTTCCAACTCAATGGGATTACCGCAAACTAGTTGATGATCTAGTGCCTCTGGGGTAATAGCATAAGCGTTTTTAATACCCAAGTTTTTGATCAGTTGCGTATCTGTTACAGAAAGTTCTCGACCCAATACACGCAAGTATTGGCTGTCTTTCACCCAAGTCTTAGAAGCTTCATAAAACACAGCACCTGTCCTAAAACCTTGTGAGGCATCACTAATAGGTATAATTAGAAATTTACTCATGCAATGATTATCCTGAAAGTTATTTACAAAATTATTTACGTCGAATCACGCTTATGATGGTGCGCCTGATTCTTTCTTTAAGTTCTTTGCCTATCTCATTGGAAATATCATAACTCATCCCCTTACGGGAGCTTTTGCGTAAGCCAAACAAACCTCGCAAAAAACCGGTGGCGACATTTATTGATCCTTTGCTGAAAACGTCCCTTATTTCATCTTTACCCACCTTATTTGTCTGCGATTTGCGCCTGTCTTCATCAAGAGCTTTCTCACTCTTTACTGTTGTCATTGTACTTTTGATTTTTTCAATGGCTTCTGACGCACTAAAATTATCAACTCTATGTGCATATTTTGTATATAAAGAAGATTGTTTGGCACATGCGGCGACTTCTTGCTCAGTTAATGGTGTTAGGCAACTAGCCGGAAGCATTATATGTGCACGAGTAACCGGCTGAGGCGTTCCTGTGTCGTCCAGAAAGGATATCAGCGCTTCTCCTACTCCCATAGTAGAGATGGCTTCCTCCACATTCAAATCTACATTGGCACGAAAGGTTTGTGCAGCAGCTTTAACATTTTTTTGATCTTTGGGTGTATAGGCACGCAGAGCATGCTGTATCCTATTTCCTAATTGTCCCAAAATCACTTCTGGCAGATCAAGAGGACTTTGAGTACAAAAATACACACCAACTCCCTTAGAGCGAATCAAACGTACCACCTGTTCTATTTTCTGCAATAGTTCAGCAGTTGTATGTTCAAAAAGTAGATGTGCTTCATCAAAAAAAAGCACTAGCTTAGGTAATGACAAATCGCCTACTTCAGGAAATTCAGAAAAAAGCTGGGTTAGTAACCATAATAAAAGAGCACTAAAAGTTTTGGGAGATTGCATGAGCTTACTTCCAGCCAAAATATTCACCATACCTTGCCCATTTTTTTGGCTTAATAGGTCGCCTAGCTCAAGAGATGGCTCACCAAAAAGCACATCAGCACCATCAGATTCTAATCCCAACAATTGACGTTGAATAGCAGCCACACTCATTGAAGAAATTCGCCCATAATCAGCTTCATATTGCCCTGCTTTCTCTGATATATAAGAAAGCAGCATACGTAGGTCTTTAATATCGGTTAATAACCATCCGTTATCATGAGCGATTTTAAAAACTAGATTCAACACCCCTTGCTGAGTGACGCTTAAATCCATTAAGCGAGATAACAATAAAGGACCCATATCAGATAACTTAATCCGTATAGGGATACCCGATTGACTATATATATCCCAAAAAGTCACCGGGAAACTATGGTAATACTTTTCTGATAATCCCTGAGCAGTAGCAACTTGAGCTAATTTACCTTCTACCTTGCCAGCTGCGACCATACCAGAGAAATCTCCTTTAACATCAACCAGGAAGACTGGCACCGCCACATCACTAAAATTTTCTGCCATTTTACGTAAAGTGACTGATTTTCCTGTTCCTGTTGCTCCTGAGATCAAACCATGACGGTTGGCCATTTCTCCTAAAATACCAATCGGTTGATTATGCGCATCTTTGGCGATTTCAAGCAAAATCATCAAACTATTTTCCTCTGTGGCTTGCTATAACGTCTGCTACGGGTTGCTGCTGCAATAAAAGCTCTGATCCTCCGCCAGTAAAATAAAGCTGTTCCACAATTTTTTGATCTACCTTTTTCAAATAAGGTTTTACTAAACTTAAAGCTTGCAAGCTACCACGCAAGCAAGAATCTTCTTGCAATTCTCCATGTATCATTTTGTCATAGCCATACCAATATCGCACCACCAACCACAAGTTATCTTGAATAAAATTCTGTTCGACTTTACTACACTGTATAAAACCTGATCTCATACAAGAATCAATATAATGATGTAAAATCGGTTTAATCTTACCTGCATAATTTAACTGCAGTGCCTTAATACGCTCATTTTTATTAATCAAATATGAAATATCTGTAAATAAAAAACGATAATGCCAAATCACCTGAAAAATTTGATTGAGATAATTCAAAGCCACGTGCACGCTCCATTGAACTTCAGGAGATGCTTCGTCCACTAATTTCATTAAATCATTTTCACAGCGCTTAAAAATATCAGCAATAATCTCTTCTTTATTGCGAAAATAATAGTAGATATTACCTGGACTGATCGATAAATAATCGCCAATATGATTGGTGCTTACATAAGGCTCCCCATACTGGTTAAAAAGGGCGATACTAGCCTGGATGATGCGTTCATAATTTTTATTTTTTTTCATGAGTTACTATCAATAATTGATCAAGTTATACCAAATTTGGCTCTGTATGAAATTTTACTCCAAAATGGGAAAAAACCGCTTGTTGAATAATTTTAACCAAATGTAAAAGCTGTGTTGGTGTACCCCTACCCTTATTTACCAACACTAAAGCCTGATTCTGATGAACTGCCATATCACCAACTGAGAAACCCTTCAGTCCCAAATAATCAATCATCCAAGCCGCTGCCAGCTTATAACGCCCATCTGCAGTTGGATAAGTCGGTAAATCAGGATAGTCATGGCATAAATGTTTATGCTGTTGCGCATCTATCACTGGATTATAAAAAAAACTACCACTATTAGCCAATAACTTACTATCAGGAAGACGACTTTTCCTGATCTCAATAATATGATTAACAAGATCTCTAGCCGATGGAACTGAATTTCTTTGGATAATTTGTTCATCCCACCACTGAGCTAAGGGCTGGTAAGTAAGATTTGCAGAAAAATGTTTATTTAAGCGAAAAACAATGGAAATAATCAGCCACTGTGATTGACGCTGAAAAATACTACTTCGATAAGCAAATTGACAGTCATCCTTGCTTAAAGTAAAATATTCGCCACTTTGACAATCCCATATCATAATCGATTCAACTACCTGAGCTACTTCTACACCGAAAGCTCCAATATTTTGTACTGGCGCTGCCCCTACTGTACCAGGAATCAATACCAGATTCTCAACCCCATACCAGCCTTTTGTAACACAGTACTCTACCCACTGATGCCAGTTTTCGCCAGCAGCAACTTTAATCCGAACTTCTTGGTCATTTTCAAAAAGTTTCTCTATGCCGCGTGTGCAAAGATGCACTATTAGCCCCTTAAAATTTCGCATGAAAACAGTATTGCTTCCCTGACCAAGATAATAAATAGGAGCCTCTTTAGCTCTTTGCATCAACTGATACTGATGATCCCATAAATGTTGCTCATCAAAAATCGGCCAATAATATCTAGCCCATACCATCATACGCATGGTATGAAGAGTATCTAGAGGTTGATCACGTTTCTCATTCGGCAAGATACTTTGATCACCGCTTACCGCTATATTCATCACTTATTAACAGTTGTTATATAGATGCAGCCTTTTATTCTACACTTTTGTCATTGAAATATAAAGATTACCTCTTAATCTATAGATAACGTACCGGCGTCACTTGAAAAATAAAGTTTAATTTTATAAAGAATCTTATCCATTTTTGATATGAATTAATTTTTTTGACTAATTTATGCATAAAACAGATAGCCTAGCTTGCGCAAAACTAATTAGTCGAATATACTTTGAGACAGAAAATCAATAATATTGCTTCTATTGTTTCGTTTTGACAATCTAAAAAATTACCATGAAGTTGCTTTACACGCTATTCTCTCTTTTTCTTGCGACCTTATTCCTATTTGTTGGTAATGGGTTATTTATCAATTCAAGTAATTTGCTATTGGATCAAACAGATATCTCAAAAATTTTAATTGGTTTGGTAAATACCACCTACTATATTGGAGCTATTTTAAGTGCTATTTCTGCCCATCGTATTGTTTCACGTGTGGGTCATACCCGTAGCTTTACTTTTTTTGCTTCCATTATGGCAAGTACTATTCTTTGCTATGAGTTGACTACTGATGATCTTTATTTATGGAGCTTTCTGCGTTTTTCACAAGGCTTCTCTTATTATTCCATCTTAATGATTATTGAAAGCTGGTTGAACGAAAAAAGTGATAGCTCTATCCGCTCTATGGTACTTGGAGTGTATGAAACAGTCTTTTATCTTGCTTTCGCAGTTGGAGCCTTACTATTAAATGTGGGTAGCGGCTTTGCCCATACCACTATTCTTAGCACTATTTTCCTACTGCTTGCAATCATCCCTATCAGCTTCACCAAAATCAGCACCCCTACCATTCCTGAAGCACGCACCATTAGCTTTCCTTCCTTATTTACTATTTCACCCTTAGCGCTGATTGGTGGCGTGATCAGTGGTTTTATCGCCAACGGTTTTTTCAGTATGACACCGGCCTATACCTCTAGCCTATCTTTTGATGTACAACAAACTTCTATCTTTCTTACTTGTGCTATGCTAACAGGTTTTTTGGTGCAACTGCCTATTGGTCATCTATCAGATCGCTTTGGTCGGCGCTTGGCTTTGCTTGTCACCTCCGCCACCACTTGTGTGGCAGCAATAAGTGGGGTGATTTTTGTGACCTTCCCTATTTTAGAATATATGAGCGCTGCGATTTTTGGTTTGGGTGCCTTTAGTTTATATCCTCTTAGTTTGGCGCGAGCTCATGATGTACTACCACCTAATTCTCCACTACGGGTTGAAGTAAGCCGTAGTATGATTTTTGCCTATGGTCTTGGCGCCTTGATAGCTCCTTTAAGTTTGGGCGTGGCCTTAGAGGGTTTAGGTAGTACCGGTTTTAATCTACCTATCATAGCGTTAAGTGTCATTTTATTTTTCTATACTTTAAGCCAGCCCAGGATAGAGCCAGAAAAAAGAGCTCATTATGTTCATGTCAGCCCAAATTCAACAAACACCTTAATTGCCAGTGAAGATGAAGATAAAACTTTTTCAACTACGGCACACTCCCCTACAAAACATACGACCTTTTTAATTGACCAAGAAGAAGATCTTTAAACATCTATCCTTCAATATAGGTGACAGCAATTTTAATCAAGAATAAACTTAGCTGTATTAAAAATTAAAAGCAATGATCATCATGCCTAAAATAACTGTTTTGCCTCATGAAACAATCTGCCCAGATGGTCTTGTTATTGAAGATATTGCCCAAGGAAGCAATCTGTGTGAAGTGTTACTTGAGCATGGAATAAACATTGAGCATGCTTGCGAGATGTCCTGTGCGTGTACGACTTGTCATGTACACTTGCGTGAAGGCTTTAATACAGTAGAACCGGCTTCAGAAATTGAAGAAGATTTACTAGATATGGCATGGGATCTTGATCAGGATTCTCGCCTTAGCTGTCAGACTATCGTGCGCGATCATGATTTGGTAGTGGAAATCCCTAAATACTCTATTAACCATGCCAAAGAAAATGCTTAGAAAGATTTATGGATAAAGACGCTCTTTAAACCAAGCACCTTTTTCTTGTTTACGATATCTAATGCGATCATGCAAGCGGTTTGGTCGTCCCTGCCAAAATTCTATTTGCTCCGGCATGAGTTCATAACCCCCCCAAAAAGGAGGTCTTTCTATCTTACTTAGGTGCTTGATTTGAAATTGAGCTACCTTAGCAAGCAAATGCTTTTGGCTGGCTAATACTTCACTTTGCCGACTCACCCAGGCACCCAAACGACTTTGATACGGACGACTCATAAAATATTCGTCTGACCGACTCGCATCCAAATAACCCACTTTGCCTTCCACGCGTACTTGTCGCTCTAGTTCCGGCCAAAAAAAAGTCAATGCACCGTAGGGAACATTCTTCAACTGCTGTCCTTTCTGACTGCGATAATTGCTAAAAAAGACAAACCCCACATCATTCACTTCTTTTAATAAAACCATACGTGCACAAGGCCTACCTTGTTCATTAACAGTGGCTAAATTCATGGCAGTAGGCTCATTTACTTGGGCTTTGACCGCCTGTGTCAACCAACGTTGAAACTGTATCAAGGGCTGATCTGCCGTCTCCGATAAATGCAAACTTTCCCGACAGTACTCTTTTCTAATGTCATGTAAATCGATTTTCATCATTTTTCTCACAAATTGACTACTACATTTTCATCTTTGTACTTCATTCTAATCGACAGCAAAGCAACTCCAATGATAAGATAAGCGCTTATGTAAAAGCAAATTCTTATGTAGCAATAAGAAACCCGTTACCCTTGTATATGCACATGGAAAATATAGAAAAAATTAATCTAGAAGGTATCGATAACATTGCTTTACAACGCCTTTGCGGGGTACTAGATCAAAATCTTGAGCAGATCGGCAAACAGCTTGAGCTTAAAATTACTAGACAGCGTCAGTTCCTATTAATTAGCGGAAGACAAGCGCAATTAGGAGCGACCCTCGTTCATCATCTTCTTAAAACAGCTGAACAAAAAGATATTGGGGCTCAGGAAATCCATCTGGCTACCATTGCTCTGACCCATAAAATCACTCCCCTTATCTCTGCTGATAATAATGAACAGAGAATCATCTTTCAACCCAATGCTAAAACCCAACGTCTGGTGATCCAAGGCAAAACGCCAAACCAAAACGCCTACATCCAAGCCCTGCTTGATTATGATATTGTTTTTGGCTTAGGTCCAGCTGGTACTGGTAAAACCTATCTTGCAGTAGCAGCTGCAGTAGAGGCTTTGCGAAAACATGAGATTGAAAAAATTATTTTAGTACGTCCTGCTGTAGAAGCGGGTGAAAAATTGGGTTTCCTACCGGGAGACCTTAGTCAAAAAATTGATCCTTATTTGCGTCCGCTTTATGACGCTCTTCATGAATTTATGGGCGCTGAAATAGTCAACCGACTCATAGAAAAAGGGATAATTGAGCTTGCCCCTTTGGCCTATATGCGTGGACGTACCCTTAATCACGCATTCATTATCTTGGACGAAGCGCAAAATACTACTAAAGAACAGATGAAAATGTTTTTAACGCGTATTGGTTTTGGTACCAAGACTGTGATTACCGGAGATTTAACCCAAATTGATTTACCTATTCATATTTACAGTGGTTTAAAAGATGCCTATAGCAAGCTAAAAGCAATTCAAGAAATCTACTTTCATCAATTTGAAAGCAAAGATATCATTCGTCATCCTTTGGTACAAAAAATTGTTAATGCCTATCAAGTTAATCCTAGTGAAGGTTAATAGCTTATGATCGATGTGATTTTTGGTGAGCATCTTTGCTTTGCCTTGGGACATCATCAACTATTAGATAACACTGAATTTCGTTTAAAACGAGGAGAACATCTAGGTCTCATTGGTCGTAATGGCACTGGTAAATCTTCTTTTTTGAAAATATTGGCCGGCCTGATCCCTTTGGATGATGGTGATATTAGCTTTGAACGCAATTTATCAATTGTCTATATTGCTCAACAAACCATATTAGATCCTACTTTAACCATTCGCCAGACAATTGCCAAGACATTAGATGAGGAACAGGCACTTTTAAACGAGTATCAACAACAGCAAAAATTGTTAAGCCAATATCCTGAGAACACAGAGATACTGGCAAAAATCCAAGAATTACAATTAAAATTAGATATCTGCGGCTCTTGGCAAATAGAACAGCGAGTCAGTGAATTGATTGATCAATTCAATTTACCAGCAGACACAATGATTCATACTTTATCTGGGGGACAAAAGAAAAAAGTACAACTAGCCCAAGCCTGGATAAAACAACCAGATGTACTACTGCTGGATGAACCGACCAATCATCTTGACATCGACCACATCATATGGTTAGAAGAGTTATTGCGCGAATTTAATGGTGCATTGGTGGTAATCACTCATGATCGCTATTTTCTTGATCATGTGGCTACACGCATTGTGGAACTAGATCGGGGAATTTTAAGAAGCTATCCGGGTAATTTTGCTGTTTATCAAGAGCGAAGGACTCAGGAACTAGCAGTTGAAGAAAATTTAAACCGAGAATTTGATAAATTTTACGCGCAAGAAGAGATCTGGATTAGAAAAGGTATAAAAGCACGTCGTACCCGTAATGAGGGAAGGGTCAAGCGTTTAAAAGCATTGCGTAATGAGCGCAATAACAGAAAAGAACGTCAAGGCAAGATACATTTTCATTGTACAACAGCGCAAAAAAGCGGCAAGATCGTGGCCGAATTAAACAATGTCAGCTTTGCCTATGATGCACACACCCCTATCATTGCTAACTATAGCACTATGATCAAACGCGGGGATAAGATAGGCCTAGTCGGTCCCAATGGCAGTGGTAAAAGTACTTTCTTGCGTTTGGTGCTGGGAGAAATTGAACCTACTAGCGGACACATTCAACGTGGCAATCAACTATCTTTGATTTACTTTGATCAATTTAGAAACCAATTAAATGATAATGATACAGTATTTGATACCATTGGTGATGGCAAAGATACTGTACTGATTAATGAAAAAAGTTTACATGTTATCAGCTACTTAGAAGATTTTCTCTTTCCACCACAGCGTCTACATAGTCCTGTTGCTGCTTTATCAGGTGGAGAGAAAAATCGCTTGCTATTAGCAAAGCTATTTACCAAACCTGCTAATATCATAATACTGGATGAACCGACCAATGATTTGGATATTGAAACACAGCAAGTATTAGAAGATTTATTAAACGATTTTACAGGGACAGTATTTTTAGTAAGCCACGACCGTGCTTTTCTTGATGCAGTTACAACCCAGGTAATCTTATTTCAAGGAGATGGTCTTCTAGCTGACTATATCGGAGATTATCACGATTACCAAGTTAGAAAAAAATACACTAATAAACACAAAATAATCAGCCAGCCTTTGGGTCGACAAGAGAAAAAAAATAAAAATAAATTATCACAAGGCATAACGAGTAAAGAAAAAAAAGAACTTACTGCTCTTCCTCAAGAAATTGAACGCTTAGAAGCAGAATTAAATGGCGTGCAACAAGCTTTACTGGAACCAAATATTTTTAAAGATAACTATGCACAAGCCCATCGCTATCAACAGCAAATTTATGAATTAGAACAACAGATCGAAAATAAATTTTCTCGCTGGAATGAATTGGAAAATAAAATAAATCACTAAAGTTCTAGGTTAAAATAATCGTTGTATATCAACTGCCTTGATTGTTATTACTTACTGAGGAATATGAAATGGTTTTTAACTCGATAGAAGAAATAATTGAAGATGTGCGCGTAGGTAAAATGGTGATCATTGTTGATGATGAACAAAGAGAAAATGAAGGAGATCTATTGATTGCAGCCAGTCACATCACACCTGAAGGCATCAACTTTATGATTACCCATGCCAGAGGCCTAGTTTGTTTAAGTTTAACAGAATCACGCTGTCAAAAACTTAATTTAAAACCTATGGTGGATATCAATGGTAGTCAATTTAATACCGAATTCACACAATCTATAGAAGCTGCAACAGGAGTGACAACAGGTATCTCGGCAGCTGATCGCAGCAAAACGATTCAAACAGCAGTTTCTATTAATGCCAAAGCAGAGGATCTTGTTCGACCTGGTCATATTTTCCCTATTATGGCCAGAAAAGGTGGTGTGTTATGTAGAGCAGGCCATACCGAAGCAGGATGCGATCTAGCAAGATTGGCAGACTTAGAACCAGCAGCAGTGATCTGCGAAATTATCAATAAAGATGGCAGCATGGCACAAAGAAATGATTTAGAAATTTTTGCTCAAAAACATCAGATTAAGATTGGAACAATCGCTGATCTAATCCGATATCGAATTAATAACGAAACCCTCATCAAAGAAATTGATAGCTACCCCATCACCACCATTTTTGGTCAATTTACCGCACATGTTTTTGAAGACACACCATCTCAAAGCACACATACCGCTTTAGTCAAAGGTGATCTGCTGCAACAAGGGATTAGTAAAGTTAGCATACATAGCTCTTTTTCCATCAAGGATTTAACTGGTATAGTTAATACCTCTTATCCCAACGCAGATTGGCCTTTTTATATTGCGCTCAAAATGATTGCCCAATCTCAACATGGCGTATTTATTATGGCAACTAACCCATATGACGGCCATTGTGCACAAAAAAAGTCTATCAAACTAATCAATGACAATAAGCCTGATTTAGTTATAGGTATTAGTTCACAAATATTAAAATATTTGGGTATTAACGAACTAGAATTATTGTCTTCACGCACTAGTTTTTTTTCTTGGCAAGGACTTAATTTAAATATTAAGCGTTGTATTGAGCCTTATGACGCTTAAGTTGTGCTTTTTAGTTATTATCTGATTTTACTAAACCGTATAAATGATAGACATGGTTTTTGATCATATTTTGTTTGATTCGCCAATCAGGCATCAGTGACTGTATCAGCTGATAAAAGTGCGCCGAATGATTAGCTTCTTTCAGATGACACAATTCATGCACAATCACGTAGTCAATCAAATCTTCTGGCAACTTAATCAAATGTAAATTAAGAGTAATAGTTTTTAAATGATGCCTGCAATTTCCCCATTGTGATTTCATTTTACGAATGCGCAAAATCGGTAGATCCTTGATCCAACAGGACTGTTGTGCCAAATACTGCACTCTAGACAAAAAATGATGCATGGCCTGTTTGTGATACCAACGATCCAAACAATTGGCTAAAATTTCTTCATTTTTAGCCAAGGCTTTTGTGACAAGAAAACCTTTGTCTGCTTGCCATATTAGAGCAGATTTTGGTTTGTCATCGGTTAAACATAGAGGATAATATTGACCAAGATAACATACATAACTTCCAATCGATAAAGACATAACTTTGGTATCTGATAAAAAATCTTGGCGTTTTTTTAACTGTTTCTTGATCCAAGTTTCTTGAGTAAATAAAAATTTTTTAATCATGACTTCACTTGTATCTTTTGCTACCTTAACACGCAGCTGCCCCAGAGGATCAACTATCAAACGCCAAGAGTAAACACAACCTCTGCTATTTCTTTCTATCAAACAAGAAATCAATTGACCATCTAAAACAATATTAATGATTTGCTGTGTCATGATAAAGCGCAAAATAGGTAGACAAGCCCTGAGAAAGGGCGCGCACATCGTGTGTTCTAATAATAGAAGCTCCTTGATGAATACAAGCAAGTTCTGCAACCAAGGTAGCTGCTCCTCGCTGTAAGGGGTTTTTTTCACCTATAATTTCTGCAAATAAACGTTTACGAGATACCCCAAGCAAAAGTGGATAGTTCCCCAAATCCTCTTTCAATAAGGCCAGTTCGCGCAGTAAAGTGAGATTATGAGACAGTGTTTTGCCAAAACCAATGCCTGGATCAAATATCAATCGATCTGCTGCGATACCATTTTGCTGACACAGTTGCATACGCTGTTGTAAAAATAAAGCCACATCTTTACGCACATTATGATAATGAGGCTGCTCTTGCATTACCATTGGCTCATTTTGCATGTGCATGAGGACAATAGCAATAGCAGGCGATTGGCGCATGAGATCAAGACTACCTGAATCCTGCAATGCGCTCACGTCATTGACCATATCAATATATCCCTTATCAATAGCTCGTTGCATGGTAATGCAATGACGTGTATCTAAAGAAATAGGAATATTCCATGAACTCACTTCTTTAAGTACTTGTTCTACTCGCCGCCATTCTTCAGAGACATCTACTGGAAATGCACCCGGACGCGTTGACTCTCCTCCAATATCTAATAGATCTGCCCCATCATCCAACAAACCCTGGGCATAATGCAAGATTGCCGATAAACTATGACTATATAAACCGCCATCTGAGAAAGAATCAGGAGTCACATTCACAATACCCATAATCTTGGGTGTTTGTATGTCTAAAGAAAATCGCCCGCACTTCACTTTTAAAGTGATCAATATTATTGTTGGAATAAAAAATATCTTTCCACATCCAAAGCTGCTTGACAACCACTAGCAGCACTAGTGATTGCCTGACGATAAATAGGATCACTGACATCCCCTGCAGCAAAAACACCTGGGATACTGGTTGCGGTTACTCCCCTGCTTTTATCTTTACCCACAACGATATAACCATTGTTATCTAAAGCTAGCTGTCCTTGCATTATCTCAGTATTGGGGCGATGACCAATTGCAATAAAGACCCCTTGTAATTTGAGCTCTTCTTGCTTACTTTGATCAAGGGTGGATGCTAAACAAATAGCATTAACACCATTCTCATCACCCAATACCTCTGCCAATTGGTAATTGAGCTTCAATTCAATTATTCCTTTATTCACTGCTTGCTGTAACTGATCAACCATAATTGGCTCTGCACGAAATCTATCACGACGATGAATTAAATATACCTTACGCGCGATATGCGATAAATAAAGGGCTTCCGATAAGGCAGTATTACCCCCCCCAATCACTGCCACTATTTTATTTTTATAGAAAAAACCATCACAGGTGGCACAAGCAGATACCCCTTGACCCTTAAAAAGTTCTTCACTGGATAAACCAAGATATTTGGCAGATGCACCGGTAGCGATAATTAAAGCATCGCAGCTATAACTATGCTCACCATAGAGCATAAAAGGAGTATGTTGTAATTGTACTTGATGAATATGATCCGAGATGATCTCTGTGGCAAATCGCTGGGCATGTAAAGCAAACCTCATCATTAAATCCGGACCTTGTACGCCATCAACATCAGCGGGCCAATTATCGACTTGAGTAGTAGTCATTAACTGACCTCCTTGCGCTATGCCCGTAAGCAACACTGGTTTTAAATTGGCACGCGCGGCATATATGGCTGCTGTATAGCCAGCAGGACCTGAACCTAAAATAATCAAACGATGATGTTGAGGTACTTGTAACATATTTATTCCTCTAGTATGGAATGATCAAAGGATTGATCACTACTATTGAAAATCATGTTGGTGAGTTCTTCTGCCAGCTTGGGATAGGCTTTTTTATCAACGACGCCAATATTAAGGGCGATACTTAACAACACAACCTGGATGAAAAAAAACAAAAAAAAGGCCAAAATCCATTGTATGACAACAGTCAATAACGAGCGCTTAGATACTGCACTTAAGCCAAGGCACATGGCAGTGATGGAAAATAACTGAACTAGAACTGCGCCATCATAAAATTGAACTGCCTGAAATACGATAGCAAATGAACTGATGAAAAAAAATAAAGATAGAAAAGAAAACATACACCACCAAAGTTGATAAGTGAGGCGGTGAAATAACTGCCGACTGAAAACAGTGGCATAAATACTTAATTGCAGCAACAAAGCCAGATAAAAATAAGCATAAGCATAAACTGGCCCTGAAAAAACTTTGATTAATTTAGGATTAGCATAATAAAATGCAGCAGGTAATAGCAAAAACAACAGGCAAAATAAAGAATACTTGTAGTGCCCAATTGCTGAAAAACGAAATCTGATCACCATACGCAGATCGTCAAAAAACTGGGATAAGCTATTCATTGCGCGCATTTGCCGCTAACAAAGTATTATCTAATAAACAAGCAATGGTCATTGGCCCTACTCCACCTGGTACTGGGGTGATATAGCTAACTTTTTCTATTGCTGCAGAAAAATCCACATCCCCTACCAGTCGTCCATCATCTAAACGATTGATGCCCACATCCACAACAACCGCCTGCTTTTTAAGCCAAGTTGCCTGGATAAAATGCGCGCGACCCAAAGCCGCAACCACAATATCCGCTGTCTTTAAAATATCTGGCAAATTCCAAGTTGCACTATGGCACACTGTGATAGTGGCGCGCGCTTGTAATAACTCCAAAGCCATTGGTCTGCCCACAATATTAGACTGTCCAACAATTGCCGCATGTTGGCCTTTAGGCTCAATGCCATATTCCTGTAATAAGCACATCACACCCTTGGGAGTGCAAGGCCGCAAGTTCGGTTGCCTTAAAGCCAAACGCCCAATATTGTATGGATGGAATCCATCCACGTCCTTGGCAGGGTCAATTGCTTCTAGCACCTTATGGCTATCAATATGAGACGGCAAAGGTAATTGCACCAAAATACCGTCAATATTTTTATCGTGATTTAACTCTTTAATTAAAGCCAACAATTCTTGTTCACTCACTTGAGAATCTCGCCGATAATTCACAGAGCGAATTCCCACTTTTAGACAAGCCTGTTCTTTATTACGTACATAAATCTGGCTAGCCGGATCTTCACCAACAAGTACTACCGCAAGCGAGACTTCTCTTTTCCTCTGAACAGCTCTTTTTTTGCACTGCTGCTCAATCTTTCGCAGTACCTTCTGTGATAAGGCCTTTCCATCCATTAAAATGGCAGACATTACTTCCTCTCTTTATGTCAGACCCAAAAGGAGCTATTTTCTCATTTTTCATCAACTATTTCATCCTTTTGTCTATCATCTCTTACTCTTTTTAACTAAAACTCATCTTTTGACAATACGTTTTACCATGAAAGCGAATTTGAGCTGCCAGCCGTGGATAACGCCTGCGCCTTCATGCCGATACACTGCCTACACTGATCTCTATCAGCAAAGATAGCCTTATTTCCCGGTTACTCAAACAATTTTAAAACAAGAGGGATTTAATAAAGTGGTTATTAACCATGTCTGTTTAAGTGATTGTCTAGAAAATAATTTTGCTTACAGCGTAAAGGTGCATTATTCAAGAGAGGATATGCTTGATTTGGAAACGGGCAGGTAGTATAAAAACTTTACCTTTGTTAACCGATTATAACAATAGCTCCCCCTTTTCTGGTGATTAACGGCGATATTTTTACTGATTTTAATCCAGCTAAGGCAAAAATATTGGTAAAAAACCACGTCCAGCAATTACTAGCATAACCCTGGCTAGTTCGCAATCTGCCTCACCATCCACAGGGGGATTATTAGCACCAGCTATCCTTAAACGAAGCTGTACCTTTTCTGGAATCAGTATATATCAACCTGCCTTCTTCAATAAATTTCCTCGGCACTTAGCTAATGTTTTTGCACAGTATTTTGATCCACCGCGCATTAGCAGCAGTATTTATCATGGTCTCTGGCAAGATGCGAGTAGTTTGAAACGATTAGCGGAAATGAGAGCTTGGATTGCTGCCCACCTTTTAGAAGAGAGTTGACTTGTTTATGGAGATAGAACCTTCTGCTACAGCAACTCTTCCCCTATGTTGTGCGCCACGGTGATATTAATCTTTTCGTGTGCGCGTCCTGAATTTGAAGTGTCTAGCTGCCGAGAAGAGCTATTTGTTTTGACCACTAGGTTCAAGCGATAATAGCCAACGGCAATTACCGGGAGATCTTTGAGTTGCAATACAATAACATAATAATGCTCAGCCAATTATCACGCTGTCATTGGGTGAAAAATGACCCTCTTTATTTTGCTTACCATGATCAAGAATGGGGCCAACCTTGCTTTAATGAACAACGACTTTTTGAAGCTCTGTGTTTAGAAACCCAACAATCCGGTTTATCTTGGTTGACTGTCCTCAAAAAGCGTGCTGCTTATCGGCAAGCCTTTCATCATTTCCAAGCACTGAAGATTGTGCACATATCAGAAGCTGAACTCGCCAACATCTGTACTAATCCTGCACTAATTCGCAATCCTCGCAAGCTAAGAGCCATCATACATAATGCCCATGCCTATTTAAAATTTATAGAACAACATACTTTAAAAGATTTTTTATGGCAGTTGCTAGATAACAGGCCCCTTATTCACTGCTGGTATAGTCATAAAGAAATACCAAGCAAAACGCCTCTTTCAACGCAAATTGCCCAAACTCTAAAATCTTTTGGCTTTGTAGGGCTTGGTCCAACCAGCATGTATGCCTTCATGCAGGCTGTAGGTTTGGTCAATGATCATTTAGCCAATTGCTATCTATCTCCTTACTATAAGTAATTTGCTGAGCATGTAAGGCCGCTTCATAAGCACACCTAGTGTGTATGCCAAAAGCAACCAAAATAATACTTGGCGCATAACCGCTAATCATCGCATATGCTTTGATGGTTTTCACTGCAATGCTTGCTGCCAAATCAACTGGAAAGTGATATACGCCAGTGCTAATTGCTGGAAAAGCAATCTGTCGACACTGATAAATATCTGCTAATACCATCACTGAATGATAGCAAGAAGCAAGCAAGCAGATTTCATTGTTTTTACCATCTTGCCATACCGGGCCTGGGGTATGGATCACATATGAAGAAGGTAAAGCAAAACCTGGAGTAATGCGCGCCTCACCCGTATGGCAGCCGCTGGGAAAATTTTTCTGACAATAATGCAATAATTCTGTACCAGCTACTTGATGGATGGTACCATCTACCCCTGCGCCTCCCTGTAAACTTATATTGGCAGCATTGACGATTGCATCTACCTTTAAGCGAGTAATATCTCCACACCAAATATGCCAGTCCATGTAATATCACCCTAAAAAAAGCCATCTAATCAAGATGGCTCACTTATGTTTCGACTTTGTCTGCTTATTTAAATTGTTCTTCTTCAGTGGAACCAGCAAGAGCAGTGACACTGGATGAACCACCTTGAGCTACAATAGTGACATCATCAAAGTAACCAGCACCCACTTCTTGCTGATGAGATACAAAGGTATATCCTTTTTCACGTGCAGCAAACTCAGGTTCTTGTACCTTTTCTACATAAGCGGACATACCGCGCTGTACATAATCTTGCGCAAGATCAAACATGTTATACCACATGCTATGAACACCTGCTAAGGTAATAAATTGGTATTTATATCCCATTGCTCCTAATTCTTTTTGGAATTTGGCAATGGTGGCATCATCCAAGTTTTTCTTCCAATTGAACGAAGGAGAACAGTTATAAGCCAATAACTTACCCGGGAATTCTTTATGAATACCTTCTGCAAATTCTTTTGCTTCTTCCAAAGAAGGTTTAGCGGTTTCACACCAAATTAAATCAGCATATGGGGCATACGCCAAGCCACGGGAGATTGCTTGCTTAATACCACTTTTCACTCGATAAAAACCTTCGGCAGTTCTTTCCCCAATTAGAAATGGCTTATCGTTCTCATCATAGTCATGGGTAATTAAAGAAGCTGCTTCGGCATCTGTGCGCCCTAACAACACTGTTGGGACCCCCAGCACATCAGCAGCCAATCGAGCAGCAATCAGTTTTTGCACTGCTTCTTGAGTTGGTACTAATACCTTACCGCCTAAATGACCACATTTTTTAGCAGAAGCCAATTGATCTTCAAAATGCACCCCACCAGCACCAGCTTTGATCATAGCTTTCATCAACTCAAAACCATTTAATACACTACCAAAACCTGCCTCAGCATCAGCCACGATCGGCACAAAATAATCAATAAAGTCTTTATCTCCCTGTTCAACTCCTTTGGCATGCTGAATTTCATCTGCCCTGGTAAAAGCATTGTTAATACGCTCCACCACCTTTGGTACAGAGTCTACAGGGTACAAGGATTGATCAGGAAACATGGTGAAATAGCTATTATTATCCGCAGCCACTTGCCAACCTGATAAATAAATAGCCTTAATCCCTGCTTTGACCTGCTGCACTGCCTGACCTCCTGTCAGAGCACCCAAGCAATTAACAAAAGGCGTTTCATTGACCAATTTCCATAACTTTTCTGCTCCATTTCGCGCCAGAGTATATTCAATTCGCACAGATCCACGCAGACGCTCTACATCTTCTGCACTATAACCTCGTTTAATACCTTTCCAACGTGGATTTTCTTTCCAATCTTTCTTGATGGCTTCTACTCTTTTCGCACGATCTGTCATACTGCCTCCATAAATTTTAGTTTAGTGATATTCTAGCAACTTAATGTATCTCAAGAATAAATCAGTCCTCTTATACAACAATAATCAATAATCTTGTATATATCTGAATTAGACCAAAGCAAAAACGGAAAACACCGTCCTCTACCTTAGGATACAGCTAGAAAAACAACAAACAAAAGTATATATAAAAAGAGGTAAAACCTCAAGGAGAATCAACAAATCTCAGTAATTTTATTTTAAGCAAAACAAAGTTTTATAATGTCATGGTTTGCTTAGCTATTCTGATTTTCTATCATTTCCCAAAGTGTCATAGCTTCTGTGCGAGCCTGATCTGCTTTGGATTGCTCACCTTGCTCTTCATATACTTTTGCTAGAATTTCCCAGGCAGCAACACTAGGTTTAAGGGTAATACTTGACTCTAAATAAGCTCTAGCTTTACCCCATAATTGATTTTTATAAGCAGTTTTACCTAAAAACATTAATAGCGACGCATTATCAGCTTGAGTATTTAGCCAGTTTTCAATTCTATTAACTGATTTACGATAATTCTTCGCTGATAGATGGACAAGTGCTTCATCCAATAAATCTAATAAATAACTGTTCTGATGCGCTGGATAATGCTCCAAAGCCCAATCGACTGCCTCTTGATAATGAGCCAAAGCATAATAGCGCTTGCCAATTACATTCACTAGCTCTTGGTTCTGTTTTAAAGAATCTGGCAAATGTTTACTATAGTGTTTTAACTGTTTTACTGAGCAAATTAAAGCCAGTTTACCCATATAAGATTTTTTCTCATAATTTTGATATTCTTGCTCTTGTAATACTCCCTTTTTATGCAACTGACTGGCTGCTGCTAATAATTGATCCACATCGTCTGTTTGTATAGCATGGGCTAGCTTCAATTTTAACAAAGCAGTCAAATGCGGTTGATATTGCTCAATTGCATCCACACAAGCCTTAAATTGTACACTATCACCTTTTTGCACAGCTTCCTTAGCACGCAATAAATAAGAAAATACTGAATGTGACAAGATTTTAGGTGATAGTTTAATTAAATAACTATTTCGCCTTTTAAACTGACCAGTTTCACTAGCAGCAACAGCAGCAATCACCAATAAAATGGGATGTAAACAGCTAATATAAGAATTAGCCAATAATTCATCACTCAATTCTAAAGAGTGATCATAACGACCTTCAAAAAAAGCTAGTAATAACTGCTGTAAGCTATCAATGCCATGCTGTCTATGGTGACGTTGATTGGCTTTGATTAGGCGCTTAGGAAGACGCACAACATAACAACACAAGCGCGATAAAATATAAATGGCGAGTAGTGAAAACACAAATATTACAAGCAGCCACTGTAAACTCACGGTATAAAGAGTGCGCTGCCATAATAAAGTGACATTCCCTTCTAAATGACTAAATGCATTAACACAGGCCACTGCACAAGAAAATAATATAACAATCCATAGCAAATATCTCAGCATGATAATCACCGCTCTTTTTGCTTAGTATCAGGGTGATTCACTCTCTTATCAGCTAATGGCTGATCTAACTGAGGTTTATTTGACAAGACAGATGAATTTTTTTCACCCGTTTTCATAGTAGAAGTGAAGGCTAAAACAGTTGCGTTTTTTTGTTTTTCTTTACGTTGTAAATCATCAATAACTGTCAAAGATGATTCAAACACTGACGGGTTTGCATGAGAAAAATCAAGTGAGATTAATTTTTCTAAAATATCTAAAAATGTTTGTGTCATCTTACTTTGATTATCAAAATAAACTTTGACGGTATGCTGTACGTCCTGCAAGGACTCTATAAAAGTATCAGTATATTGCTGCATTAACGCAATTTTTGCCACCAATAACCTTAATTTTAAATTTTCTCTAATAAAGAAAGCTTGGTTTGCAGTGATTAGCATCGGATCAATTTTATCCAACTGACGTACTTGGATTCCACTCCTAAGTGTTTGAATAAACTGATCCCACATCCTTTGGTATTCGGGCCCGTTTGACAACTTTTTCAGCTGCTTACGATTCTCTTTACTTTGAAAATAAGTATCTGCTAAAAAAGGTAAATTATCGACATTCTCTGTCAGAGCTGCAAACTTCTCCATTAAACTCGATATATCCAATAATGGTGAGGATTTCAACTGCTCAATCGCTAGGGCAATACTCTGCTTCAAAGGTACTAGATCTAATTCAGTAAATTGATCCAAACGCTGCTTCATCAGTTCTAAAATACGAAAAGCGTTTTGTATATTATTTGTCGCTAATAATTGCAAATGACCAACATGCAAACCATATTCGATTTCATTTAATAAAAACTGATAGCGGGCTTTTTCATTATCCTTATTTGCGCTAATATTGGATAAATCTGCAGCAACAGATATCACTCTAGGCTTATCGGGCACAGTTTTTGACACTAAGGGGGTTACTTTTACTGAATTGCTAACAGGACCTTCTTGCACGGCTATCTGTTGTTGTGCTGATCCGGAAGTAGCAACAAGTGGATGCCCAGCCAATAATACAGCTCTCCAGTGTACCAACCAAATAATACCCAATAGCACAAACAATATCACTAGTGCGAACAACCATAACATTTTTTTCCATCTATTATTTGTTTTGGGTTCGAGCATTTTTTTTTCTGTCACAGCTTTGCTCCACAAATCTATTGACATCAACAAAAATCTAAGCGCCTATTCTAGCATAAGCCGGTCAATGCACCATTTACAACCACTGGCTATGTTGTTGTTTAATATCTTTAGCTAACCTGCGTGCGTCTTTTAAAAGAGAAAAACGTAAATTTTTATTTTTTAAACTCTTGCCAGTGAGTATTGCACCAAGCATCAACCAATATGGTTTTAAACGCACCAAAAAATTTTCACCATGCAAAAAGTGGATCACAAACATGTTACGAAGCATATAGTAGCCTTTCCAAGAAAATAAGGCTTCCTGTTTGTTAAAATGCAATTGTCGCTGCACTCTTGCATCTTTTACCAGATAAATAGGAAAACCACGACGTGTGACGCGTTGAGCATAATCGGTATCATCTCCCGCAATAAAATATTCAGCAAAAGGCAATCCTACTTGCTTGACAATTGAACGATGTAGTAATAATCCTTCAAAAGAAAAATTAGCAATGGGTAATAATTCTGGCAATTCTTCTCTTTTTTGATAGCGATCACATACCTGTTCTCGTTTGGCCTGAATATAAAAAGGATTTTTTAAGTTATAGCGCAAAGCAGAATATTCAGCTAAATCAGCATTTTTGTCTTCACGTGCCGGCATAAGTACAGGATACTGCATATAATGTAATAAATTTGCTAAACAATCGGGGGCTGCTAAGATATCATCATCTAATAACCATAACCATTCATGCCCCATCTGATAAGCTGTTTTTAGGCCCAAACAAAAACCACCAGCACCTCCTAAATTGCGGCGACTGCGAATATAATGCATTTGTGCTTGCGGCTTACTGGCAACTATCTGTGCCGTCTGATCAATACTGGCATTATCAACCACATAAAGCGTTATATTCGCCTGAACTTGCTGATTTAATATAGCATCAATACTTTGGCTCAATAAAAAAGCACGGTTATAAGTGACCAATACCACCCCTACAGAGGGACAATCGATTATTTGGCTCATGATAAATATGTTGAATGATGACTTAAGTCGCCACGCAGAGCATGCCACACCCCTATTAAAACTGTCTTAAGTTTTTTCATATTAGGGCGAGTAAAACTATAAAACCACAAACATTTGAATACAAAAATAAAAAAGGCCAAACGCCCCTTATATTTCCTCAAATTAAGACTGTTATTGCGTCCCATACAATACAATTTTAATAAAGAAGAACTATCATTAAAACGCATAGTTCCCCACAACATGGGTGTGCCCAATTCTATCTGACGTGGATGATAAAACAAGGCTTCTGTAATCGTACATAATGTCACATTTGCTGCCTGTAACCGCCAAATATATTCCATATCATCTCCCCAAATAAAATAATCGGCTCGAGGATAACCAAAGCGCTCAATTAAATCTCTGTCTAAAAGCACCCCATTAAATGGAACCACTACCCCTGTTAACACAGGCTGTACTACTGCCTCATCAACATTATCAATCACTCGTGCACTACCTGAAAGACGAAGGGGGAAAGCCAAACGTGTTGGATTGTCCTTATCTACGACCAAGGCACCAAGACAATGATTTGCTTGCCTGTTAGCTAACAATTTTTCCAAACAATCCTCAGCAGGATAACCATCATCATCCATTAAAAAAACATAATCGAAACCACTATCATAGGCATTCTTAATACCTCGATAAAAGCCACCAGCACCTCCTTCGTTCTGATTCATGTTTTCTAAATTGATAGAAGCATAACTTAACAAGCCTTGCTCTTCTAGATATTCATTGGTGCCATCTGTGCTGGCGTTATTGATGATAAAAATTCTGTCTATGCATACAGTCTGACGCAATAAAGCACGCAGACATTCTACCAATAGCTGTTTGCGATTATAAGTGACAACCACAGCAGCTAGTCTTAAGTTTTCATAAAGACTCATCACACATCCATTGATATATAAAAAGGCTGTAATACAGCTCCTTTATATAGTGCATCATTAATCATTCGCCCTATCTGCAAAGATTCTTTGATCGTCACATCCATATCCATATAACGATAAGTACCCAATCGACCAATAAAAGTTACAGCACTTTCTTGTTGTGCTTTTGCCACATATTGTTGCAAAAGCGCTTGGTCTTTGACTAAGCGAATCGGATAATAAGGAGTGTCTTGTGCTTCACAAAGACGGCTAAACTCTTTATAGCATATTGTCTGATCATGATCTTCCCATGGGGCGAAATGTTTGTGTTCTGTGATGCGTGTGTAGGCAATAGATTCATCTGCATAATTAATCACGGCATTGCCTTGATAATCGCCCTGTGCTCGAATGGTTTCGAAATCTAAGGTGCGATAACCCAGGTGACCTAAAGCAAAATCAAACCAAGCATCCAAAGGGCCAGACCAAAAAATATGATCAAATTGTTTGCCCAGCTGCTTGTTATAAGGTGTTTGAAGACGCACCTCAATTTGTGGATGATCTAAAATCCGAGCTACTAAATCTGTATATCCCTCTTGTGGAATTCCTTGATAACGGTGATTGAAATAATTATCGTCATAATTAAAGCGCACAGGTAGTCGTTTTAATATACTTGCTGGTAATTCGCTGGGTGATATGCCCCACTGTTTCTTGGTATATCCCTTAAAAAATGCTTCATAAAGTTCTTGCCCCACAAATCGCAAAGCTTGCTCTTCAAAAGTTTGGGGATGTTGAATACTTAAATCAGCTTTACTCTCAATCAAACTCTTTGCTTCTTTGGGCGAGTACGTTCCATGAAAAAATTGATTGATGGTATGAAGATTAATCGGTAAAGAATATACTTCTTTCCGACTGACTGTTTTTACCCGGTTAATAAAAGGCATCATGGTGGCAAAACGATTGATATAAGACCATACTTCTTCATTATCAGTATGAAAGATATGTGGTCCATAGACATGCACCATTACGCCTGAAATTTCATCTCGACGGGAAAAACAGTGCCCTGCCACATGTTTATTTTTATCAATTATTAATACATGTACATCAGGATGCCGTGTAACTAATTCGCGCGCTAAGACCGCACAGGAAAAACCTGCACCCACCATTAAAAATTTTCTACTCATTCTTGCCCTTATCAAACTGTTGTTGCCAAAACTCATCACTGGTTAATTGATCATAAGTATCACGATAATTCTGAGACAAACGTTTATATTTCAGAAAGAGCTGTACTATTAAACAAATAAATTGCCATGTCAGAGAAAAAAATCTTTTTTTATCCAAGCGTAAGACCAAGCAGGTATTATCTTCATCATTAATAAAAACTGCTTTCTTATAGCGAAAAATACTACTACCTCGAGAACCAGAAGATCTGCGTAACCAGACAAAACCTGGATGAAAAAAAATAGTTGGAATCAAATGACCATTTAATGAGGCATAACGCATTAAAGAAATTGGATCCTTGGGTAGATTTTGCCGAAAAGAAACCGCATATTCTTGTTCAACCCTTGCCATCACCCCTTTGCTAAAGATATCAGCACTAATAACTTGAGGTACCTCAACAATACGACTTTCATTAATTTCACGACGCTTATTTTGCATGTCAACATTATCGCGCCAAAAGTCTGGTCCTTTTAATATATCAATCATTGCTGTATTAATCGCCTGAGCAGAATCATAGTAATAAGCAGTAGCATGATAAGCATACATGAGGACTAAACTTTTTAGCATTTCTAACATCATCGGTTGATGAGAAAAACCGTGCAAGGCGTGCATTAAGTGATAACGCATGTCTAAATAAGAGGTTAAAGGAGAGTTTTTATTACCGAAATCTGGCTGCCAGGAACAAATACCATTGACTGTCAATATTTTAAAGCGATTAGAATAAGAAAAGCTGATATCATCTCCTCGCACAAAATAAGGGAAAGGATTATGTTCTACCCCCTGCAAAGCAAAAGCAAAAAACCACCAGGCACCATATTCAGCGCGTCTTGGAAGCTCGTTTTTTAACAGATCATGCTGATAAGTAAGGTTATAACCTTTACCCAAAGAGTGACATTTACTGTCCATATAAGCTCCTGCTTCATACTGTCGATAAGGTTCTCTTTCCATCAACATGGCACCAGAAATAGCCACTTTAGGGTCAGCGATAAAAGACAATAAGGCAATAGTACGCTTGATCGATTCTGTATAACAAGAAGCATCATCATCCATAAAAAGGCAATGAGTAAACTCTCTTTGATTTTTTAAATAGATCAAACCTCGTGAAAACCCCCCTGCTCCACCTAAATTGGGATTCTTAATCACTGTTATTTGCTCCACAGGCGGTAAATTTTGGCTATTATCGATCACCACAAGAGTAGACCGGGAGCCATAATCAGGATCAGATAATAGGCTCTCTTTCAAGCGCTCAAGAGCAGGTAAGATACGCTCTTGACGATTGTAATGAGTAATGACAATGCCTAATTTCACTTGATTCACAGGTAGGGTATATGTCACATACTCAAAATGGTATAAAACACTTGTATCTAAAGCATATAACTCAAAATATAACATTCCTCCTTGCAATCTTTGCCAACAAGATAATTCAATTTCACTGATACAATCTTTTTCACTGATGAGTAGATTTTCTTGCACAATCTTACTGCCAGAATCCATACGCGCAAACTTGAAAGTTAAACGCATTTCACCGCGAAATTTAATGCGTAAATGCATATCATTAATGTGACAATACATTTTCCATTTGCCCACGCTTAAGCTATTAAAATAGGTTGAAGTATCTACAATTCCATGCGGATAAAGAAATAAAAAATGCTGCTTTACACTATGTTCAACCCATTCATTGCATCTAAAAAACAATTTCGTTTCTGGACAAAGTGACATGCTCGGATAAGTACTACGCTGTATTACAGTTTCCATGAATTTATTTAATTTTTTCATTGAAATTGTTGTTGCCAAAAAGACTCACTGGTTAACTCTGTATAGCTTTGCTGATAGATTTCACTCAATTTCTTTCTGGCTTTCCACAACCGCCATACCATTTTTAGATGAGCCCAAGCATAACTGTAAAAAAGCTTTTTATTATGAGTAAGCACTACTCCCTGTAAATTATCGTTATCAGTATAGTAAATAGCGTGCTTGCGCAAAAAAATCTCGCGCAAACGAACACCGTAATGTTTATTTTGCCACACCGCAGTCTGATAAAAAAAACAACTGGGAATGAAATGGCCATTAAGAGAAATTAGTCGTAATAACTTCTTCAATATAAATTCTTGTGGCTGACCTTTTTGGGCACTATTACGTAATTCAACGGGTACCTTCTCTATTTTCTCACGCACAGTCATTGCCAAAAGCTGCTGACGTTTATCTTGCATATCAACATTATCGCGCCAAAATTGAGGCCCTTTTAGAATATCCTCAATAGCCAAAGTACAGGCTTTAGCAGATTCGTATTGATAAGTTAAAGCATTTAAGAAAAATAAAATCAAACTGGTTTTTAATAACATCTTATCGCTACCATTAATTACCAAACCATGCAAAAAATGCATCACATGATTGCGCTGATCTAAATAAAGCTGTAAGGGACCAGCCTTGTGTGCAAAATCAGCTTGCCAAGAAGCGATACCATTGATCGTAATAATCCTAAAATCATTGGCCAGTGAAAAACTAATATCATCGCCTCGCACAAAATAAGGAAACGCCAAGTGACTGACGTAAGCCAGTGGAAAGGCAAAAAACCACCAAGCGCCATAATCAATTCTCTCTTCATTTTCATTCAATAAAATATCACGTGTACACAATAAGTTATAGTGGCATTTGACAGAATGACATAGACCATTAAATATCCCTCCATTTTCATGCTGCATGTTAGGTTCCACCTCACGCAACATGGCTCCAGAAATCGCTAGCTTGGGATCAAGACTATAGGAAAGATAAAATAAGGTGCGTTGAATCGATTCAATCTCGCAAGAGGCATCGTCATCCATAAAAAGACAATGGCTCATTCCCTGCTCTTTACAGTATAACAAGCCGCGTGAGAAGCCGCCAGCACCACCTAAATTAGGACTTTTAATGACTGTGACTCCTGATACCTGAGGCAAATTCTGACTATTATCGACCACACAAATTGTCAGATGATTTGTTAAATCAGATGACAGGCCTTTTTTTAATTTATCCAAAGCTGCTAAAGTGGCAGAAATTCGGTTAAAGTGAGTGATAACAACACCTACTTTAATCTGCCTTAGCGGTGCTTGCTCTGTTTCATAATGAAAATCTTCAATTTCTGTATCAGACAAAGCATGTATTTCAAAAAAAAGCATACCTGCTTTTAGGCTAGGCCAAAATTCTAAAGGGACTATTTGGGTGTTCATATATTCTGCCTGCAAAAGGACTTCTTGCAGTGTGATGTCTGCTTGCTGGAGATGTTTGGTTTTCCAAGTAAGGCGAATCTTTCCGCAAAATCGCAATGAAAAACTTAATTGCTTCACTGCCGTGTATTTCTTTAATTTACCAATACTGATGCTATTAAAATAAGTATTGCTAAGTAGTACACCTCCTTGAAACAAGCGAATATAATCATCAGTCACTGGTATATCGCAAAGACTGTTATAACGGAAATATAAGCGCTTCTCAGCACAGGGGGAAAGTTTAGGAAATACTGCTTTTTGTATTATATGATTCACAGCTGCTGTTCCTCTTGTTTTGCTTGTTGTTGATGAATCAGCTGCTGCCTTAATAACTGATCATGCTTCACAAAAGTGGTATGATTAATAATATGACCATGTTCCAAATAAACATGTTTACCACACACCCGCTCAGCTAATGATTTGTCATGTGTTGCTAGCACGAGTATTCCTGCCTTACGAATAAATTCTTCTAAGCGACACTCAGCTTTTGCACGAAAATGATCATCCCCTACACTCATCCATTCATCCATCAATAAAATTTCTGGTTGAACACAAGTTGAAATAGCAAAAGCAAGACGTAATACCATCCCACTTGAATAGGTGCGTACTGGTATATAAATAAATTCACCCAACTCGCTAAATTCAATAATCTCCTCGATATAGCGATTCATCTGCTTGGGTTTAAAACCAAGAAACAAACCACGCAATTTAATATTTTCAATGCCAGTCGCTTCACTATCCATGCCCAACATCGAATCAAGTAAGCTGGTGATTTTCCCCTGTACACTTACTGTTCCTTGCACTGGATAGTAGACTTTGGCCATCACCCGCAGTAGCGTCGTTTTGCCAGAACCATTATGGCCAATTAACGCCAAACGATCTCCCTCTTTTAAAAAAAGATTGATATTTTTTAATGATTCCACCTCAGTAAGTTCATGTTTGCCATGCACAATACGCCCCCCAGTGGCAACATTTAAGAATTGTTGTTTAAAAGAACGCTGTTTTGCATCATAAATCGGGAAGCGGATGCTGACATTGTCTAATTGAATATGCATTATTAAGCCTTTCCTATAGCCAATAAACCACACGGTGCCTAGTCCTTGCCAGTACCATGAAAGCAAGGCTCATAAAGCATATGGCTAGAGCAAAACCGATGAACCAGTGATAATTGTCAAGATATTCCCCTAGTAAAGGTTTTCTCACCAGATCAAGTAAGACTGCAAATGGATTCCATACTGCCAAAAAACGACGGTTAGGAGGTAAATTATCTAAACTCCAAATAATTGGTGTCACAAAAAACATCAGCTGAGTCACACTTGAAATGACAGGAGTCATATCACGGTAGCGGGTGCAAAAAATAGAGATTAATAAACCCATAGCAAATAAATTTAACAACAACACAGCGAATGCTGGAAAAAACCATAAGATATTCCAGTTAAGTTTTAAACCCAAAAGTAAAACAACCAGCGGATACAATACAATATTATGACAAAGAATAATAAACTGACGACATATTACACGAAGCACAAACACGGATAAGGGAATTTTAATTTGTTTCAAATAATGTTGTGCTTCAATATATGCCAAGCAAAATTCATTAAGAGAAATTGAAATAAACATCCAAAACACCATGCCCAAAGTCAAATGGGGGATAAACCTTCTTAGAGAAATACCAAACAAAGAGCTATATAAAGGTCCCATTGCACAGATAGTAACCACCATACTCAAAGTAATCCATACCGGACCTAAAGTTGAACGACGGTAGCGCGCCAACACATCATACCAACCTAGAGTAATCCATAAATAAGCCTTATCTAAGGCCATTGCAACGTCTAAGTATGCTTCTTTAAAATCTAATTTCACTAAACTATCCTAATCATCATTGCATTGACTGGCGTTACTATAACGAATTGTGCTCTCTTCATGCCAAGATTGTCTGGTCTTACGTGACCGAGAAAAATATTCACTTAAGGCAATAGACTCTTGACGAAGTAAGTAATATCGTACTTGTTCCAGCTCTTGCTGATAAGTATCTAATAGCAATAGTAAGAAATCACAGTTATCGCAACAAATATCTGCCCATAGATTTGCTTCTCCAGCAGCAATACGACTAAAATCTCGAAAACCAGAGCCAGCAACCTTTAAATAATCATTCTTTAGCGCACTACTACTGATCTGGTGCATGAAAACATAACTTAACAGATGCGGAAAATGGCTGGTCATCGCCAGCAATTGATCATGCATCGTTGCTTCAAATATCACCACCTGCAACCCGACTTCAGTCCAGAAATGTTTGATTCTATCCCAAGCTTCGGGTTCTTGTTGCTCGTGTGGACAAAACACTACTTTTTTTTGCCTGAATAAAGTAGCCTGGGCATGCTGTATATTACTTTCTTCTGAACCTGCAATAGGATGTGCTGCTACAAAATAAGGAAAATGTTTTGGTAGATATTGTCGGAAGATATCAATTACTTTACGTTTAGTGCTACCCACATCAGTAAATAAGATGCCTTTTTGCACAGGTAGTGAAGCAAAAGTGGCTAATATTTCTGTCAGCGCAATCAAAGGAACTGCGATAATCACCATATCAACATCTGCTCGCTGCGCATTAAGTAGCGCACCACCTTCATCAATTAAGCCATGGTCAAAAGCAAATTTAAGGCTTTCTTGATTGCGATCAATACCAATAATAATCATATTTGGCCATCGTTTTTTAATCGCTAATGCCAATGATCCACCGATTAATCCCAAACCAATAATGGTGATTCGCTTCATCGTGTTATGTTCCCCAGGCCTGCAAAAACTCTTCCCAGTGTGGCTTTTTCTGTTGGTGCAGATAATCTCTCAAGCGCTCAGTTTCTTCCTCATATCTTTGTCTTGATACTTTACCGCGATTTAATTGAAAACGGATAAATAAAAGATAAGTATTGGCCACATCTGTTTCACAATAGGCCTGTATTTTTGCTAGATCACCTCTGTGATACAGTTGCCATACATCTTGTCCGCTAATGCTTAACTTGCCTGGCAAACCACACAAACGTGCCATATCATCAAGAGGGGATCTATTGCTGTATTGGTGTTTTGATAAAACATCCATCAAATCACAGTGTTTTAAATGATAGCGACTAAAATAATTATTCCATTTAAATTCCGGCTTTTTTTCTCCTAATTCCCAATAAGAAGGTGCTTCGATGCCATGGATTAAAGCACGATGCTGCAATACTGGCAAATCAAAACTATTACCATTCCAGCTGACTAACTGGAGATCATATTTTTCAAAGATATTGAAAAAGCATTGTAATAAATTTTGTTCTTCATCATTAGTTTTACCAATATTTTTTATGGAAATATCTTCTTGGCTACCATCTGGCCACCGAAAACAGCAGGCAATGGCGATCACTTTTTGCAAATAAATTGGCGCAAACTCGTTGCCGTATTCGCTGCGCCTTTTTTGCTGATACCATAGAATAATCTCTTCGTCAGAAAATTCATCCCGCCAGTGATATAAACGGCGCAAGCCTACTACATCAGGAATAGTTTCAATGTCAAATACCAACAGACCACTAGGTTTAAAAGAAGATAATTTTTGGTACATCAAGTAATCTCTCGCAAAAATTGTTCTACAGCAATAGCCATTTCTTTTGGTACTTCCCAATGCATCATATGCCCAGTACCTTTTAATACAACTTTGCGAGGAGAGCTTAAAACTTTATAACGTTCATCTAATACCTCTGTTAAAGTACTTAAATAGCGATTGGCTATATTTTCATCACCTTGTAACCATAAAACAGGGCTACTAATGCGCTGCCAAAAAGGGCGGTAGTAATCGAAAGAATAGGGAAATGGTTGACTGATGCGATGATTATTGTCAGCACGCAATATCCACTGACCAGCTACTTCTTGCAAAAGAGCCTCACTAATATAAAGTGCTCGCTCTTGATTCACACCTGGATTCTGTTCACGCAATATCCTGATATAAGCTTGTTGATCACGCTTATGATGATAGTTGGGTTGCTTAATACTTTCATGTAAATACTTTGCCATCTGAGACACCTTCTCTTGAGCCGTAATGCAGGTGCCAAAGCCTTCAGCCAATATAACCGAACGAAAAAAATGTGGGAAAGTGCCGGCATATATTGAAAGCAACATCCCACCTAAACTATGCCCTAAAGCATGCAGCGGCTCTTTATTGCTTATTTTCGCTATAATTTGATGCAAATCAGAGAGCATATTTGCTCGATCATAATAGCCTTGTGACTGTTTTTCAGAAAGACCCATCCCACGCCAATCTAAAGCATAGATGTCCCAATCATCACTAAGTTCATCGACTAAAAATTGAAACGTAGCAGATGCATCTAACCAACCATGCAACAATAATAGCTTGGGGCCACCTTCTTTAGACCAATGACGAAGATGTAAATGTAATTGATTAATACTCAACCATTGAGAACATGATTGACGACGAGGTTGATACATATTAAAGCCTATCTTAAATACTGTATATCTGAGTGAAGACCCAGAGGCAGATGGATTATATTATCGTTAAAATCAATCATCACTAAATCAGAGATCTTTTTATAATCTCGTTTCACTTCTGGCGACGGATTTGATCCAAAATTTGCGCTAAATTACTTACACTGCCATCAATACGTACACCATTTTCCAAGAAAATGGTTGGTGTACTATTTACTCCTAATTGACGAGCTAAAGCGATATTTTTCTCAATTGGATTATTACACGCAGCTACTTGGGGAATAGGTGTATTTTTTAACATAAAATCTTGCCAAACTTGCACACGCTTTTCCCCTTGACACCAGAGATGCTTAGATTTATTGATAGCATCAGGATGCAAACTTTCTAAAGGCAATAAAAAATAGTAGGCTGTGATATTATTTATCTTAGCTATCGTATGCTCTAATTGTTTACAGTGCAAACAATCTGGATCACTAAAAACTGCCAATTTTACTTGACCATTTCCCTTAACTACTTTAATTGCTTGTTCAAATGGTAATTGATCAAACTGAACTGCGCTGATTTCAAGAGCTCTTTTAGCAGTTAGATTTTCCTTATTATCAATATCAATCACATCTCCTAGCAACATATAGCGCATGGTTTTATCCAAATACAATATTTGTCTACCATCAACCATAAATTCATACATATTAAGGTCTTTCACATAGCGCGCTTCATTGATGTTACTACCATAATCCATCAAAAAATGTTCCATTTTCTCTTTTGCTTGCTTTAATTGCCCATCATCTTTCACACCACCTTGGCAAGCAGCAAATAAACAAGAAATCAATAAAACTATTCCTGTGTAATAAAAATAAGCGCTGTTATATCTCTTATACATAGATTAAAGTTCTCCCTCTTAATCAGCTTGGCGACGCAACATAGCTGGTATCTCAAAAGCATCCATCACCGATTGTTTTTTAAAATCTTCAGCGGTGAGTTTAGTGGCTCGAACATTATTACGTCCAGAGCGAATCACTGGTTCCAAACCATGGGTTCCTGTTCCTTTGTTCACTTTTAAACAATGAGAACGATAACTAATGGAAGAACTATCTTCAAGGTTAGTGGCAATTAAAGTAACACGCAAAGTATCTTCTGGCATGCTCTCACTTTCCATCATGCCATATTTAGTTTCTGCCTCAGGATCAATATGGCTGCGGATAATACTGGTAATCTCATGATATTCCGATAATCTTAACGCACCAGGTGCTGTAGTAATATTAAGAAGTACTCCTTTGGCCCCATTAAGCGAAACATTATCAAGTAATGGGTTGGAAATAGCTCTTTCTGTTGCCAAACGAGCTCTATCTTCTCCGCTTTCCTGAGCAGATCCCATCATCGCAATACCGCGCAAACGCATGATATTTTGCACATCACTAAAATCTAAATTCACCAAACCAGGACTGCTAACAATCTCATGAATACCACTAACGGCTGCTGTCAAAACGCTATCTGCCTCCTTAAAGGCTTCACGCATAGACACATCCTGCCCTAATTCTTTAAGCAAATTATCATTTGGAATCACAATCAGGGAATCAACCAACGTTTTTAATTTTTCAATGCCATCTTGTGCCACTTGATTGCGTTTACTGCCTTCATATTCAAACGGTCGAGTCACTACAGCTACTGTTAAAATACCTTTACTTTTGGCAATATCTGCAATCACAGAAGAAGCACCAGTGCCAGTTCCACCACCCATACCAGTTGTAATAAAAAGCATTTGCGCACCATCAATGGCCTTTTCGATCTCATCTCGTTCTTCTATAGCAGCCTTCTCCCCCACTTCTGGATCGGCACCTGCTCCCAGACCACGGGTAACATTAACACCCAAATGAATCTTTTTATCAGAGAGATTTTTATACAAGGTTTGGGCATCAGTATTGGCACTAATAAACTCTACTCCGCTTAGGCCTGATCTAATCATGTTGTCAATCGCATTACAGCCACCACCACCTACGCCAATCACTTTTACCATAGCTGCTGAATCAAGCTCTTCTCTTGCTAACTCTTTATCTTGCATCCCTATCTCCTAAAGTCCCCAAATTAATGAATGCTCATACCCTTCATAATTCATAATTGTAATCTATCCCAGATAAACCTCAAACCAATTAGAAATAGGTTTTTAAGAAATGAACAAATTTCTTAAACGGTGTACCTTCACTGGGGTAAAGTAATGAATTTTTAAAACTATTCTCACTAACATATTCTAATAAGCCAACAGACGCGGCATAACGTGGATTTTTTAAACGTTCAGCAATTCCACCAATTTTATTAGGCACTCCAATTCTCACTGGCAAAGCAAACATATCTTCTGCTAAAGGCACAATCCCTTCTAGTAAGGAGGTACCCCCAGTGATCACTACTCCTGAAGTTAATAATTCAGGTGGACAATTGGCTTGCTCCAATTCATTAATCACTACCTCTAAAATATCTTCTACTCGCGGGCCAATAATACTGGCCAGAGTTTTTCTAGAAATAACCCGTGGTTGACGATTACCGACACTGGGCACTTCAATCATCTCATCTTCCTGAGCTGATTCAGCCAAAGCCACACCATAAGTAATTTTAATATATTCAGCTGCTACATACGGCGTGCGTAACGCCTGTGTTAAATCTTTAGTAATTAACTCGCCAGCTGCCGGTATCACTGCTGTATGGCGGATGGCGCCATTTTCATAAACCGCAATATCAATTGTGCCTGCCCCAACATCAATACAACAAACACCTAATTCCTTTTCATCTTCAGTCAATACCGCCATTGCGCTAGCGATAGGTTGCAAAATTATCGCTTGTGTATGTAATCTACAACGTTCTACACATTTCTCTAAATTTTGAATAGCGGTATTCGCTCCGCTAATGACATGAACCCCAGTTTGTAAACGCATGCCACTCATACCCAAAGGTTCTTTGACACCCGGCTGATCATCAATTTTATATTTTCTTAATTCAGTATGGAGAATTCGACGGCCCAGCGATAGATCAATAGAAGTGCGTGCCGCTTCAATAGCACGATCAATATCTCCTTGACTTACTTCCCCATCTTTAATTTTGACAGTGCCTTCTGCATTTACGCTGCCAATATGATTACCAGTAATACCCAATACCACCGAATCAATACGTCGATCCGCCATTAACTCAGCTTCATCAACAGCTTGCCGAATACTATATGAAGCAGCCTCAATATTTGTGACCATACCAGCAATCAAACCTTTAGACGGCGCTTGGCCATAACCAAGTATCTCAACTGAACCATCCTCTTGCACTTCACCTAGAAAAGCAACGACTTTAGAAGTGCCAATATCAAGGGAACATAAATAATTTCTATCTCTCATAACTGCTCTGTTTGTTATACGATGACGAGAATTTTTTTACTATTCTACTGGATAAGTTCTTTTTAGTGTGCGTTTTTTCCCTATAGTCTTGTTACACTCCACCGATTTCCTAGTATATGCTGCTTTAAACTGATCATATTCTGTTTTTCCGTATCCCCTACTTTTTCCGGTGATGAAAAAGTCACTTTTCCAATAACATCTTTGCCAATATTAAGCAATATTTTCTCCCTTTAATAAGTATTTTTTCTTTGTTATCTTTACCTTTTTTCTTTGATTTACTTAGAAGACTGATCGTGAGTCTCTCTTTTAGTTTTAGAGATATTATTTTTTTCTTATCGATGCTTAATTTTTCAAATAATTTACTCTTAATATCACCTCTCTGAGGATTGTTTTTATTTTCACTGCTTACCAGTTGATAAAATCTTTGAGTTTGACGATGTGATATATTAGTTTTTAAGCTTTTATAATATTTTTTAGTAAATGTACCGACTTGGCTTGCACTATAAGTTTTGACTTTTTTGAAGCGTTCTTAACTACTTTTTTTCTCCACTTCATTTTTATTTTGCCTATCTTGCTTAGATTGATATATTTCTATGAGCAAAGGATGATGTTTTGTTACTTTGTTGCACATTTATTTTTATTGCGTTACTAGCAGGCAAAGCAGTCTGCCTCACATTTTTTCTATTTGACAATATTTGTTGCACTATGGAACTTGTTTTTTTCCATTTTCTTGGTTCTACTTTGAGTCTGAATATTCTTATTTTCATTGCCTACAGTAGTATATTTTTTTTCATCTGAGCGTTTTTTAGTTTCATACTTCACTGCAAAACCAGTTACATATTGTAAATAAATTGCTTCAATCGCTCGTTCATCACTAGCACAAAGAGTTTTCCATACACTAAGTAATCGTCGTAAACGAGTTAGCACCTGTTCGCGACCCAAAAAAATGCGTGTACCAGTATCTAAAAGTAGTATCCAGGTGGAGCGATTAGTGTATTGCAATTGAGTTAATTTAAGCCCTTTCTCTTGCAACATAGGAACGATTTGTTTGTAAAGACGAAAAATAACTTTTTCAGTTCCCTCTGGGCCCTTAAACACCACCAATTGAGTTGGTATATGAGCATAAAAGAGACGCCCATTATGGTCTACCAATATATCTTTCCCAGTAGCCCAACGAGCCAAAGGCTTGCGTTCGCTTAATACAATCACGATCGAATCTGGCCATATACGACTAACCTGCGCTTTTGCAACCCACAATTGCTGCTCAAAATCACTTTTTAGCTGATTAGTATCAATGCGTAATAAAGTCAGTTTAGCTTTTTGATAAGGGGCTAATACACGACTGATATCACGACCACTGATATGATTTAAATGACCTGTAGCACTAAGGATATTGAATTTCTTGATTGCAAAATAATTGGAATCACAGTAAAACCAGTAAGTAAAAGAAATTGCGCCCCCTAATACTAGCAACAACAATAAATTCCTTAACAACACCCTCATTAAATGTGGGCGCCGATACTTTCTTAATTGTTTATTTTGCATGACATAATACGCTTAAGCATAGCTCAGCAAAAGATAATCCCGCTTCTTTTGCTGACATAGGCGCTAAACTATGACTGGTCATACCGGGAGATACATTCAATTCCAAAATATGAAATCGGCCATGTTCATCTTTCATCAAATCAACTCGTCCCCAATTACTACAGCCACAAGCTTGAAAAGCTAATAATGCCAACTCTCTAGCTTCTTTTTCTTGTTGCTGACTCAAACCAGCTGGACAAAAATATACTGTGTCATCGCGCGAATACTTAGCTTCATAGTCATAAAAATCATTCGCCGGTTCAATTTTAACCACTGGCAATGCCTGATCACCTAATATCGGGCAAGAATACTCTCCTCCTCTTAAATATTGTTCGGCAAGCAAGCTTGGATAATACTTGAATAGCTTCTCTGATACCTGGTGTAATTCATCTTTATTTTTAATCTTATGCACCCCCAAACTACTGCCTTCACAGGGAGGTTTTAAAAAAAATGGATAGCCAAGCTCTGTACAAATATCAAGATCTTTTTTACTGGTAAGCACTACCGCTTTTGCAACGGGCAAATTATGTGCCTGCCATATCCACTTACTTAAAATCTTATCATAAGCAATAACACATGCTCTTTGATCAGGGCCAGTATAGCTAATTCCCAAGTTTTCTAAAAAAGCTTGCACACTGCCATTCTCACCAATACCACCATGCAATGCAATAAAAGCCAGATCAATACCCTTGTTAGCTAAAAGGATTAACGGCGTATTCGCAGGATCAATCAATTCACAATTTAATCCCTGGGCCCGCAATGCATCATAGACTGCTTTGCCACTGTGTAATGATATTTCTCGCTCATTGGATTCACCGCCGTAAAGAATAGCAATTTGTCCAAAATCTTTCATGTATGCTGCCCTTGTTCTGCTAAATCCTTTAACCAAGCTGCCACTTTGGTAATACTGCCAGCGCCCATAGTTAATACCACATCTTGATCCCGAGACACTTCTAAAATAGTTTCTGGCAATTTTTCTAGCGTCGACTGATAAATTGGCTCTAAATGAAAATGAGTGCGTAAACTACGCGCCAAAGCTTTGCCATCTGCTGCAGCAATAGGGGCTTCTCCTGCAGCATACACTTCTGTCAAAATGATTAAATCAGCCAATCTTAATGCTTCAATAAAATCATCAAAATGATCCCTAGTGCGAGTATAACGATGCGGCTGAAATACTAAAGTTAAGCGTTGCCCTTGAAAAGCTTGACGCGCTGCTTGTAAAGTAGCTTTGATTTCATTGGGATGATGCGCATAGTCATCCACTACTTGGATCGACCCTCCTTGAGGAAGTGGCACTTCACCATATCGTTGAAAGCGCCTGTCAACACCTTGAAATTTAGCCAAACCTTCCTGAATAGCCGCCACATCAGCCTCACATTCCAGTGATATGGCAATTGCTGCTAAAGCATTTAATACACTATGTTGTCCAGGAAAATTAAGTACTACCGGAAAACGCAGCAACTCATTTGTTTGTCGACTATTTACGGTGAATTGCATTTGTAAGTTAACAGCTTTAATATCAGTGGCAAAAAAATCCGCGTTATCACTCAATCCATAGGTAGCATAAGGCTTTTGGATATCAGGCAAAATTGCGCGCACATTCTCACTCTCAATGCACAAAAAAGCCTTGCCATAAAAAGGCAGGCGATGAACAAAAGAAATAAATGACTGACGTAATTTATCCACACTAAATTCGTAAGATTGCATGTGCTCTTCGTCAATATTGGTCACAATAGCATATAAGGGATTAAGATATAAAAAAGAAGCATCTGATTCATCAGCTTCTGCTACGATATAATCCCCTTTACCTAACTTAGCATTGGATGCCACCGAATTTAATCTTCCACCAATCACATAGGTTGGGTCAAAATTCGCTGCATCCAAAATAGCAGCGGTCATGCTGGTGGTTGTGGTTTTGCCATGTGTTCCAGCAACCGCAATCCCTCGTTTAAAACGCATCAATTCTGAAAGCATCATAGCGCGACGAATAACCGGAATATTGGCAGATACAGCAGCTACCACCTCTGGATTGCTCTCGGACACTGCTGTTGAAGTCACTATTACCTGGGCATCTTTAACTTGTTCAGGTGCATGCCCTTCATATACTTTAACGCCAATTGCCTGTAAATGTTGAGTAGCACTATTGTAGTGTAAATCAGAACCTGATACTTGATAGCCTAAATTATGGAGCACCTCTGCAATGCCACACATACCGGTACCACCAATACCTACAAAATGGATACGACTTACTTTGCCTTTCATTCCCCTACCCGCTTATTCAATTTTTTTATTGTATCAGCTAACACTTCAGCCGCATTTAATTTGGCAAGACTTCTTGCTGATTTAGCCCAATTAAGACACTGTTCTCTGGTTAAAAAAGTAATATCATTTGCTATTTTTTTCACAGAAAAATCTGTTTGTGTAATACACAAAGCAGCGCCGGCTTTCACCATATGCAACGCATTATAGTGTTGGTGATCATCCACTGCATAAGGAAAAGGAATCAAATAACCGCCTAAGCCAACCACTGTCAACTCTGCAATAGTTAACGCTCCTGCGCGACAAATCACAAAATCAGCCCAATTATATTCAGCTGTCATATCAGTGATAAAAGAAAAAACTTTTGCTTTAATCTGCTTTTCTGCATAACGTTTTTTTACCTCGTTTTCATTACCCTTACCACATTGATGATGAATCAGCGGCCGCTGTTCAAGAGGCAAACATGCAATGATCTCAGGAAGAGTATCGTTAAATATTTTAGCTCCCAACGATCCTCCCAAAATAAATAAACGCAAAGGGCCACTTCTTTGCTTAAAACGGTATTCTACAGAAGTAAAAAATTGATCCAATAACTGCTGACGTAATGGATTACCGATACAGCCTGTAGCATCTTTAAAAGTTTTAGGGAATGCGAAAAACACACGATTAGCAATATGAGAAAGTATTTTATTACTTAAGCCAGCAACGGCATTTTGCTCATGAATAATTAAAGGGATTCCACACAACTTGGCAGCAATAGCTCCTGGAAAGGAAACAAACCCTCCAAAGCCAATAGCTCCTTTAATATTGTTTTGTTTAATTAGTTGCATGACTTCTTTAATTGTCTTAAATAAAATAAATGGCAAAGTTAATTTTCTTTTTAAGCCATTTCCACGCACCCCCTTAATAGCGATCATATGTAAAAAGATATCGTATCGTGGGACAATGCGCGTTTCCATACCGCCTGCACTACCTAACCACAATACCTTGTCCCCCTTTTTTTGTAGTGTTTGTGCTGTAGCTAGTGCTGGAAAAATATGTCCACCAGTGCCTCCTGCCATAATCAAATAACAAGCACTCATATACGGTATCCTAAGCTAGCACGCCGATTTTCATAATCGATGCGCAACAATATCACTGTTGCCAATATTAGGGTCATTAAAGAAGAACCTCCGTATGAAATAAACGGCAGAGTTAATCCTTTGGTTGGCAAAAGACCGGTATTAATTCCAATATGAAAGAATGCTTGAATACCGATCCAAATACCAATTCCTTTGGCCACATAGGAGGAAAATAATAAATCCAGATCACTAGCTCGCTTGCCAATAGAAAAAGCACGAATAGTGATCCAAAAATAGATAAAACATAATATCAACAAAAACAATATACCCAACTCTTCAGTAATTAAAGAAGCAATAAAATCGGTATGCAACTCTGGCAAACCATAGCGCGCCACTCCATTGCCTAAACCAACTCCAAATAACCCACCATGCGCATTAGCGACAAAGGACTGGATCGTCTGAAAACCAGCACCTAAAGGATCACTTTCGGGATGTAAAAAAGTGGTGATTCTACGCATACGGTAAGGAGTGAATACAACTGCCAAGATTCCTGCCACTGTCCCTACACCAACAATACTCGCAAACCAACTCCATTTTAATCCCGCCATAAATAAAAGTGCCAGGGTAACGATAAAAGTGATGACCATTGACCCAAGATCTCCACTTAATAAAATCAAAGCTGCTCCCAATGCAGGTACAATAGCCACAAACCATACCTTCTTAAATTGGGTTAACACATCGTATTTTCGATAAAGATAACTAGATAAATACAAAATTACCGCCAGCTTAAATAACTCTGCTGGCTGAATATGAATAAATCCTAGATTAATCCAACGCCTCGCTCCTTTAACATCAACACCAAGCACCAGCGCTAACACAAGCAGTACCAGCGATAATATCACCACAACTGGCATGCTGGTTAACCATCTTTTCATCGGCATAAAAAGAAAAGCAATAATCCCTACCGCTGAGGAAATAAGAAAAAACAAACCTTGACGAAATAAATAATAATATTGATTACCAGTCTTATATAAACGTCCATCGACAGAAGCGGAGTAAATCATTACCATACCAAATACAATAAGCAGCAATACCACCCACATCAATTCGCGATCATAACTACTATTAAATAACTTTCGATCTAACCAATGTTGTTCACTCACTCATTAGCTCCCTAATAGCATCAATAAACACTTCTGAACGATGCGCATAATCTTGAAACATATCCATGCTAGCGCAAGCTGGACTAAGTAGCACCCAATCACCTGGCTTGGCTGCTGCATACGCTTTCTTAGTGGCTTCTTGCAAACTGTTACAAATAACAGTTGGGACTACAGCATTGCTCACTACTTCAGCGATTTCTACCGCTGCTTCACCAATTAAAAATAAAGCTATAACTTTTTCTTCAATTATTTTTCTCAACGGCTTAAATGACTGCCCTTTGCCCAAGCCGCCAGCAATTAACACCACCTTTCCTGGTGCACCCCTTAAAGCAGCTAAAGTAGCACCAACATTTGTCCCTTTTGAATCGTCAATAAAGTATACATCATTGAATTTTCCCACTTTCTGGACTCGATGTGGTAACCCTTTAAAAAAAGGCAATAAATCAATCAAACGCTGCTCATCCAATTGTAATGCAGAACACAAAGCTAAAGCGCTCATTACATTAGCGACATTATGTTTGCCTGACAGGTGTAGTTCTTTACTATCAATTAGCCTTTGTCTATCACGCATGATTACGGTACCTTTTAACCAATAGTTACTTGGCTCTTGTAAAGAAAACCATAAAGGATGTCTTTCAGAGCGTTGCATAGCTAAACAAAATGGATCATCTTGATTAAGCACTTGTACTCTAGCACCATCAAAAATCTTGTCTTTATGCCAAGCGTAATCAAGTCTATCTTTGTAACGATCCAAATGATCATCTGAAATATTTAAACAGACGGCTGCTTGTGCATTTAAGTCATGAATAGTTTCTAGCTGGAAACTAGATAATTCCAATACCCAAACCTCTGCATCCGGATGTGTTTTTGCCGCATCCAAAATTGGCACACCAATGTTCCCTGCAACCACAGTTTTTTTACCACTTTGAGAACATAAAAAACCTGTTAATTCCGCTACCGTGCTTTTGCCATTGGACCCAGTGATTGCAATAACTTTTTGCTCAGGCTGTTTGCAATACTCTAACCATAATTGAACGTCCCCTGTTACACAACCACCTTGCTTAATAAATCCTTGTATTTCAGCTCTATAAAGAGAAAAACCAGGACTTAACACTAATAGATCAAAATAATTGCTATCTAGTACTTGTTTTAATTCCCCGCAATAAAAATAAGCATGAGGAAATTTTTGCGCAAGGTCTGCTCTTTCTTCGTTGCTAATTTCCTGTGCATAACCAGCCACAATCTTACTGGGCTGGTCACGATAGAAATTTAAAACGGAACGTCCCGTTTGTTTTAGCCCTAACACCAAAATCTTTTGCATCTTTTAATATTCGCTTTTTAAATATCTCTATTATCTAATTTTTAAAGTGGCTAAACCAGCCAATACTAGAACCATAGTGAGAATCCAAAAGCGCACAACCACTTGTGTTTCACTCCACCCTTTTTTCTCAAAGTGATGATGCAAGGGTGCCATTAAAAAAATTCGCTTGCGTTTTACCTTGTAAAAACCCACTTGCAACATAACCGATACTGCTTCTGCCACAAAGAGTCCGCCCATAATAAATAGCACCACTTCTTGACGCACAATCACTGCAATCGCACCCAAAACCGCGCCAAGAGAAAGCGCACCAACATCTCCCATAAACATCTTAGCAGGATAAGCGTTCCACCACAAAAACCCTAGGCAAGAACCACAGATGACAGCACAAAAAACTGCCACCTCACCCACTTCCGGAATATAACTTAATTGCAAATAGTTAGAGAAACTTACATGACCAGTGACATAAGAAAAAACAGCAAATGCAGCTGCAATCAATGTAATAGGAAGCGTGACAAGGCCATCCAAACCATCTGTTAAATTAACTGCATTTGAAGTTCCCACAATGACAAAATAAGTTAAAATACAAAAACCTACCCCTCCTAAGGGATATTGATAATGTTTTAAAAAAGGAACAGTCAGTTCGCCATATTGACCATAGTTAGTAGAATAAAAAAGATAGGTTCCCACGGCTAAAGCCACAATTGATTGAAAAATCATTTTAAATCTAGCAGAAATTCCATTAGGATTTTTATCTATTACTTTACGCCAATCATCATAGAAACCAAGTGCTCCTGTGGTCAACAATACAAGTAATAATAGCCAAATGTAGTAATTGGACAAGTTGACCCATAGTAAAGTGGTGATAGTAATAGAAGCAATGATCAAAGTACCACCCATAGTAGGGGTACCTGATTTAAGCAGGTGTGTCTGTGGGCCATCACTTCTAATTACTTGTCGCATTTTTAAACATCTTAATTTTTTGATGGTCCAAGGGCCAAGAACAAGAGGAATAAAAAGTGCAGTCATAGCTGCCATCAAGCCACGAAAAGTAATATATTGAAATAGTCGCAACCAACTTAAAGAGTCACTAAAAAAACTTGCTAACCACACTATCATTTTCTTATTCCTCTTTACATAAAAGAGCCTGACAGACTTTTTCCATATGCATGAAGCGAGAACCTTTTACTAATACAACAGCATTTTTCTGTTCCTTCAATAATGTATTTAAATCTTTTATCAAATCTTGATGACTAATATAGTGAAAGGCTCGATCACCAAAACTGGCGACAGCTGCTTGACTTTCAGATCCCAAAGCCAATAAATATGTAACCCCATGTATCTTCGCGTAATGTCCTATTTCCTGATGTAAGCTCTGCGATTGCTCTCCAAGTTCTCCCATATCACCCATGACCAATATTCGTGATTGAGGGTAGTTGGCAAGCACATTAACTGCACAGCGCATCGCCATTGGATTAGCGTTGTAGCTATCATCAATTAAGGTAACGCCATTGTGTAAATAATTAATCGCCTGTCGTCCAATACCGCTACGATAATGAGCCAAACTTTCTGCAATCATTTGCCAGTTTAATCCAGGGACTCCTTGTAAAATAGCAAAAACTGCCATGCTATTAAACACATTATGTTGCCCTAATAAATTAATATGCACTTGCGCTGTTTGCTTTTTATCATACACTTGATAGGTAGTTTCCCTCGTATTTAAATATATTTTACTTACACATATATCATTATCTTGTGCCAAGCCAAAACTCAAATGATGAAATGCTTGAATCGCTTCATTGATCGCCTTAAAACTTTTAGCTTGCTCAGAAACAACTGCTAATCCGTTAGTAGACAAGCCTGAAAATATCTCAGCTTTTGCACAGGCAATATCTTCAAGATAAGTAAAGCCCTGACAACCAATATGAGTCTCAAACACGTTGTTGACTAAAGCAATATCTGGTTTAGCCAGATGACTTAAGTAGGCAATCTCATAAGGATGATTCATACCCATTTCCACCACTGCATACCGATGAGTAGGGCATAAACGTAATAAAGTAAGTGGCACACCCAAATGATTATTCAAATTTCCTATTGTCCCTAGTACCTGGTCCTTACCAAAACAGTCTGTTAACACCTGTAAAGTTAATTCTTTGACTGTTGTTTTACCATTAGAACCAGTGATACCGATTAATAGTGGATCAAACTCATCTCGCCAAGCACTAGCAATTTGTCCCAAAGCCTTTGTGGTGTCTGCAACACGAATTAACCGATTTGATTTAAGGCCAACATCTTGCGAAACCAATACAGCAGCTGCACCTTTATCCAAAGCCTCTTTGACAAACATGTGTCCATCTATTTGCTTACCAGGTACAGCAACAAAAAGTTCACCTTTCTTCAAATTGCGACTGTCAATTGACACCCCACTTATCTCGCTGTCATGTTGACCAATGTTATACTTCAAAACTTTTTCAATAAAGGAACGTTTCATCATTTTTCCTGACACCGTAAATAGCGTTTTGCCACCTCTTTATCATCAAAATAATGACGCATCCCAGCGATTTCTTGATAATTTTCATGTCCCTTACCAGCAATCAACACAATATCTTCAACCTTGCTATGCTCAATTGCATAAGCAATAGCACGCTCGCGATCTGGTTCTATAAACACAGCTTTTTTCAGCGGCAAAATAATATCATTAATAATGCTTTGCGGATCTTCCCCTCGAGGATTATCACTAGTGATCACCATCTGATCAGCACACTCATCAGCAACTTGCCCCATTAAAGGACGTTTGCCTTTATCGCGCTCACCACCACAACCAAAAACACACCATAATTTTCCCACTCCTGCTTGATTTGCTTTTAAAGTTACAAGAACATTACGCAATGCATCTGGCGTGTGTGCATAATCAATTATGACAGTAGCGCAACCTGGATAATGAACAGCTTGCATTCGCCCTAACGCTCCTTTGATTTCTGACAACACTTGTGTCACATGATCAAGTGCAAACTCCAGATCACACAACAAACCCACACACGCTGCTAGATTATAGGCATTAAAGAGCCCCAATAAAGAGCTCTTTATTTTAGTTACCCCCCATGGGGTGTTTAAAGCAAGCTGCATGCCTCGAGAATTGGACTTTATAACAGTCAATTGGATATCTGCTTTTGCTGATTGACCATAGCTGATCAAATGGAGCTCAGGTCGATTACCTCGCAATTCTTGCAACAAACGAGCTCCATAAAAATCATCTTGATTGATCAATACATGGCGCAACGTGGGGTAATAAAACAACCGTTTTTTGGCTGAAAAATAAGCTTCAAAAGTATGATGATAATCTAGATGATCGCGCGTTAGATTAGTAAAAATTGCAGCGGTAAACGGTACCCCGTTTACACGAAATTGCTCCAAACCGTGGCTTGATACCTCCATCACAATATAGTGAGCATTTGCTTGTTTTAGCTGATAAATCAACGTCTGTAATGTAATAGCATCAGGAGTAGTATTAGCTTGGGCAGTTAATTTACCCCAAAACCCATGCCCATTGGTACCAATAATACCAGCAGGATGATTCAATTTTTCCAAAGCTTGCGCCAACGATTGCGAAATCGATGTCTTACCATTAGTCCCAGTGATACCTATTATGATTGGATGATCAGAATTATTATTTAATAACTCTGCTGCTAGCTCACCTGCATGCCTTCTAAGATCTGTGATCGGTATCATCGGCACATCATAGTGATGGTCAACTGTTCCTGATTCATAAATGATCCCTGCAGCACCTAAAGCCACAGCAGAGGAAATATAGGCCTGTCTATCATTAGACTTAATTGGGTAAGAAACAAACCAATCTCCCTTTTTTATTCGCCTTGAATCAGAGATTAAGTTAGCCCCAGCTTGTATATTTTTTTTAATGATTTGAAACTGGGCAGAATCTAGAAAAAATGAGGACATGATTCACTACTCTTAAGAATTATTGTGGCTGTTATTGATGAGCTGTTTGTTTACTGTGCATAGAAGGCATTACTCCCAAAATACTTAGGGCACTTGTCATAATTAATTTAAACGCGGGTGCAGCAACAGAACCACCATAGTATCCATTTTCTTGGGGATTATTAATACTGACAGCAACAATTAATCGTGGTTGATCAGCCGGCGCATATCCTGCAAACATAGCCATATGAGAATTCGACGAATAATGACCATTAACTAATTTTCTCGCGGTACCTGATTTTCCTGCAACCGCATAACCATCGATAGCAGCTAAAACACCAGTACCTCCTTTTTCAGTGACTGTTGTCATAATCTGGCGCATCTGCTTTGCTGTCTTTTCACTGATAATACGCTTGCTAGAAGGAGCCTTGTTTTGTAGCTTCAAAAAGCTAGGCGTCAATAACCGACCGTCATTAGTAAAAATGGTATAACCAGCTGCTATCTGCAACAAACTCGCTTGCACACCGTATCCATAAGAAATAGAAGCCTTGTCTAAGGGGCTCCAATTACGCCAGTTGTGCAATATTCCTTTAGCTTCACCAGGAAACTCTGTATGTAGTTGCCTGCCTATACCTAATTGCTGCAAATAATAATACACATCTTGCGAATCAAGCATACTCATCAGCTTACTAACCCCAACATTAGATGATTTACGAATAATCCCTGTGACAGTCAAACTTGGATAAATACTCACATCAGCAATTTTATGGTTTTGTAAAATATAGGGAGCAGTATCAATAATGGTATTGGGATTAACTTTACCTTCATCTAGTGCTTTAGCAACAATAAAAGGCTTAAATAAAGAACCAGGTTCCATCACATCAATTATCGCATGATTGCGTCGTACTTCAGAACTATACTTATTAAAATGAGCAGGATCAAAATTAGGATAATCGACCATAGCCAAAATCTCTCCAGTTTTTGCATCTAAAACTACTGCACTGCCTGAACTAGCTTTATGATATTCTACTGTTTTTTTCAAGGCATCCATGGCCGCTGCTTGTATATTTTTATCGAGAGAAAGTATTAGATCTTTGCCATTTTTGACTGGTTTATTATCTGGGGAGTCAACCATATTGATATAACGCCCATTATTATCTTGAATCATCACTCTTAAACCGGCTTGTCCACGTAAATAGTGATCAAATTGATATTCCAGCCCTTCTAATCCGATAATTCGTTCATTTTTCTCTGCATCCCAACTACGATTAGCTACACCAATAATTTCACCAAAAAGATTACCATCTGGATAACTTCTTTCTGCAATTGGAACAATTTTTATTCCTGGAATATTAAGCGCCTTGATTTTATTAGCAATGATTTTATCTACATTACGCTTTAAATAATGATCACCCTTAGTTTTACCGATATAACTTCTGGGATCGAATAATTCTCCAATTTTTTGTAATGGTATATTCAAGTAGTTTGCCAAAGATTGTAAGTTTCTGTGATAGTTTTGCTCACTCTTATTTAACCTTTCTAAAAGACGCGGTTTTCCCTGCAACTTCATTCTCTCTACGGGAAAATTAATCAATTGATACGGGTCAACAATAATATTGCGCATTGGCTTATCCATGACTAAAATAACACCGTTTCTATCCAAAATACGGCCTCTTTCTGCCATAATTGGCACATGCCGATAGTAAATATTATTACCATGCATTGCCCATTTACGACTTTCTGATAATTCAAAGCGCAATACATTAAGCACCACAAAAACGACAAAAACAAACATAAAGCTAAGTACGATATTGATACGTGAATTTTCAGAAAGTCGACGTTTTCTCCCCTGATTATTGCGTATCTTTCGATAATTACCTTGCACTAGCATTTGATTTACTCACTTTTCAGAGCTTGCTTATTAGCTGGATCTGGCAACTGCATTCCAAGCACACTTGCTTTCTCTTTAATATTATTAATATTGATTAACTTAGCTTGTTCTAGTTGCATTAGATGGTATTCTTCCTCTAAATTAATAATCAATCGCCGCTGATTTTCAACCTGATCAAAATAACCTCTGGTTTGACTACGCATCGAAATCAAAACTAAAGCCGAAAGAAAAGCAACTATCAATAAACAAGCATTTAGTTTAATCATCATGCACACCTTTCTGCCACACGCATAATCGCAGAACGTGCCCGAGGATTACGTGCAATTTCAGCTTGACTTGCTCTTATTGGACGACCAATTGCTCGTAGAGGAGGCTGTTGACGCTTTATCTCATTTGACTTTAACATTGCCCACTTAGGTAATTCAGGATCATCTTTACTACCTTTAATAAAATGCTTGATTAGACGATCTTCTAAGGAGTGAAAAGCGATACTCACCAATCTTCCTCCTTCTTTTAACAATGCAGCTACTTGCGGTAAAACTGTTTTGATCTCCTCCAACTCATGATTAATCTCAATACGAATCGCCTGAAAGGTTCGCGTTGCAGGATGTTGATTTTTTTCTCGTGCTTTAACACTTTGTTTGACAATATCCGCTAAGGTTTGCGTGGTATCAAGGGGCGCTTTTTGCCGGTATGCTACAATTGCTTGGGCGATCTTTTTATGATGACGCTCTTCACCATAGTCTTTGATTACTTGTGCTAATTTCTCTTGCGATACTTGCTGCAACCACTCACGGGCGCTTAATCCGTTATTAGGATCCATACGCATATCTAAAAAGGACTGATGTCGAAAACTAAACCCACGCTCCGGATCATCAAGCTGCGGGCTAGATACCCCAAAATCAAACAGCACTCCATCTATTTTTGTGATATCTAGAGTTTTCAATAATGACTGTAAACGAGAAAATTTGGTATATACGGCTGTCAAGCGCGGCTCCGTACTCACCAATGTTAGGGCCAACTCTATAGCTTGCGGGTCTCTATCCAGTGCTACCAATCGACCTTTAGGCCCAAGACATTCCAATATTTTTTCACTATGACCTCCTCGACCAAAAGTAGCATCAACATAAATGCCATTTTTATTAGTCAACAAAGCATTCACAGCTTCTCTTAATAATACTGCTTGATGTTCCATCGCTTCAAAGACGCAGTCCTGTGCTGCTAAGCTCTTGCTCTATAAAGAGCAGAATCCAAATCCAAAATAGCTCATGTTTCTTCATCCCAGCGGGCCTTACCCCACACCTTAAGACGATCTACCTGCCCTACCATAACCACCTCTTTAATCTTGTGCAAATTCAACCAGTTGAAGTAAACGCAGTGGGATTAATATATGTCCTGCACCATCGGGCTCCAATTTCTCCATATTGCCAAGAACCAACTATTGAAATTGCTACAAGATCGGCCACTACTCGTAGGTAGCGCCATCAACTCATGATGCACTTTTCTCCAATTCTTTTCTGGATAAATCAGTAGGTGTGTTCTACTTTTAAAGCAATACATAATGTTGAGGGTGCACATGAACGCAAAACTTCAAACTTAGCAGGAATAGCTAAGCGACCTTTACTATCTATACTTTAGATCTTACACACCGTTAAACATGTATAAATCTTTAAAACTCTAAATTATTTTTGATGTTTTGAGAAAAGTACCATTTTACCCTATTATCTACCACTTTGACTTAAAGTATAACTAAGAATATTGCTTTTATCAAGAAATAATCTCTTTTTTTATTTATTTAACGATTGAAAACGTGACATTGTGCAACAATAATCACATAACTATCAAAGCAGCTATCACAACTTAATTCTTAATTTAGAAAAAAATCAATCACCTTACTTCTAAAAAACTTTTACAATTTCATACTAAAATTAAATTAAACAGGAGTCTTTTTTGTTTTCTTTACCCCCCGAGCCCACTGCTTATGAAAAAGAAACAAGCCAAACACTACTGCACCTAATTCGCACTCAGATAAAACAGCATAATGGTTTTATTCCTTTTGACTATTATGTGAACCTAGTTTTATATACACCAAGCTTAGGCTACTATGCCAGAAAGCATCAACAAATAGGTCGAAAAGGAGATTTTGTTACTGCTCCCGAATTACATCCCATTTTTGCGCAAACTTTAACAGAACAATTAGTGCCCTTATTGATAAACGGCAAGAAAATAATTTATGAATTTGGAGCTGGCAATGGCATACTAGCAGCAGATCTGTTGACTTATCTTCCCGAGCAATTGATTGATGATTACTATATTATTGAGCTATCAGCACCATTAAGAGAAAAACAGCGTGCCACAATACAAAGCAAATGCCCACAAGCAATAAACAAGCTGCATCATCTTAATACCTTACCTAATCAATTAAGTGGCATAGTACTGGCTAATGAAGTTCTAGATGCCATACCTTTTAACTTAATTAAAAAGAATTATCGCCAATTCTGGGAAATAGGAGTCAGTTTAGGCCAAGAGAACCAATTAATCTATGGAGAAAAAAAATTAGAAGAAAAAAAGGCAGCTTATGTGGCCGCCCAAACATATTTAAGTCACTGTCCTGAACCATACCAATCAGAATTACATCTACAGCAACAAGCCTTTATCCGCAGTATTAGTGAGAGAATGGAAAAAGCTGTGATGATCATATTTGATTATGGTTTTGATGCTCAAGAATACTATTTGCCACAACGATCCATGGGAACCATGATGGCTTATTATCATCATCATAGTTTACATGACCCTTTTTTCTATCCAGGTCTACTTGATTTAACAACGCACATCAACTTTTCCGCTATCGCTGAAGCAGTTATTCAAAGCGGTGCTGATTTACTTGGTTATACAACGCAAAGTCATTTTTTATTCAATCTTGGCATCACTGAATATATGCACCGTATCCGCTCATTGGCAAGTGAGCAAAACTATTACGCCGCCACTTGCGCCCTACAAACCTTAGTTTACCCTCATGAAATGGGAGAGATATTCAAAGTCATGGCTTGGGGGAAAAATAATAACCAAATTTGGCAAGCTTTTACACATGGTGATCTAACACACAAGCTATAATCAATTGACCAAACAAATAATTTAACAATAGAGTGATTAGCGCAGCATCTTGACAAAAAGCCAAGGCCTGCGTAGAATCCCCCCGCCTAATCTGTTGGGATGGCGAATTAGCTCAGTCGGTTAGAGCAGAGGAATCATAATCCTTGTGTCCGGGGTTCGAGTCCCTGATTCGCCACCACTTTATCTCATCAGACAGAAACTATTGCAAACAAACAGCACTATCATGCATGCACGGGCAGTAACTCCACTGTACACCTTACACCCCCCCTCCCAATGTTAAGTGCTAATCTTTCTTCACACTAATTCTTATGGCAAACAGATATTTACATATATTCTGGATTATTACTCTTCTTGAGCTAATAAAAATTTTATCAGAAACAGACACGCTAATATTTCACCATTGTCTTTAATCAATCATGACTTTTTAAGCCGATGGAATAACTTTACCCTCCTCCTAGGTTGCGAAACTATCTTAATGTGTACTGGAACCGCTCCTCTTTGAACAAACCCCAATTTTTTGGCAGCAGCATAAGAAACATCTAAAATTCGTCTACGATCATAAGGACCGCGATCATTGACTTCCAAAATTACTTTTCTGGCATTTTTCAAATTAGTCACTTCAATTTTGGTATGTAGAGGTAATTTTCTATGAGCAGCTGTCAATTTATACATATTATATTTTTGCCCAGAAGCAGTTTTTCTACCATGAAAGCCTTTGCCATACCAAGAAGCAATGCCAGATAGACGCAGACGTTGATAACGTTGATGAAGTGTACTTCCTTTAACTTTCTTGACTAGCTGACTAACACGATCTTCTTTCTTTAACTGGTTTGTCTGTAAGGCTTCATTACTTGGTGTTATTTGATCAAGACCACTAGCCTTATATTGGTATTGGGCATCTTGTTTCATTACAAAATTCGATTTTAGCTGAAATGTGTTTTCTGTGACTTCATCACTACCAAATGAAAAATTTGTGCAAGCTGATGCAAATAAGTTGACGATCAGCAAAATCGTTTTAACGTAATTCATTTTCATCTCCACATAACAAAAAATCACTGTAGCGGTTAAAGTTAATTGATCTGGATATTTATCGTCGTTGCGATAAAAATAATAAGACCTCTTAACAACACTTCTATCCTCGAAGGTAAAACTTAAAAACTTCCTTTATGCTGATTAAGCAACGCTCACCAACAATTGTAAAGGCAAACAAGCAAAATAATAATACGATAGGCCTTTTAAAGCGCTAGATTAAATTACGTCTATGACCCTAGTAAGAAAAACAATCAGCCTAGCTGAAAAAAATTGAAAACAAATCTAACAAAACAGATAAATCTGTTAGCTACGGTGAAAAGACATTTCTAATGTGTAGTTAATATTAAGGGTGTATTCTAATCTTTTTCTAACATACCTGCATGGAAAATCAGGAAAATTATTGATTATCGTAGCTTAATCAACTCCCCTTTCCGCCGTTATCCCACAAAATCGTCTCTTATTAAGAGTCTACATTTCCCATTTTTATTATCTTAATTTTTATTTACGGTTTCTACTCATAAAAAAGTGTCTCATATATGAGACACTTTTCACTGTCTTTGATCTTTATGATTTTTTTTGTTAGAGTGCCAAGGTAGATTTCACCAGTTAACCTAGGAGATTAATTATGCGTTCACTACTTTTAGTCAATTTATTCGTTGCACTATTATTTGCTGCCTGTAGGGCCTCATTACCAATAACTCCTCCCTCTCCTCAAGATAAGTATGCTGATCTAAAGACCTCTTCTTTAAACAGGGCATTTAGTAGTACTAGAGTATATGAAGGCAATCTGCCATGTGCTGATTGCTCAAATATTCATGTACGCTTAGAGCTACGTCCAGATTACAGCTATACGCGTATAGAAACTTATCAAGCAGGCCCTAAATCAAAGGTTTTTAGTACAAGTGGACGCTTTACACTAAGCGAAAAACAGCCCACTTACATTAAACTGGATAAAGATACGCAAGGAGAAATTTATATCCTTGGTAAAAACCATGTTGACTTTGCTAATGAACAAGATATGCAAGCAGGAAGCACTTTTAATTATTACCGCTTTGAACGAGTGAAATAAAATTTCACTTAAGCAAAATCAACTAGATATTCATCGCAAAGTCAAAAGGCTATGTTAAGTCTTCCCATTATGATTGGAGATATAATGTCGATTTATCAATTTGTTGTAAAAGATAAAACAGGACAAGATGTCCGGCTTACCAGGTTTCAAAATAAAGTCTTGCTAATTGTCAACACCGCTAGTAAATGTGGACTCACTCCCCAGCTTAAGAGTCTACAATATTTATACCAGCACTATCAGAAACAAGGATTAGAAATTTTAGGTTTTCCTTGCAATCAATTTGCCCAGCAAGACCCAGGAAGTAATGAGGAGATCCAACAATTCTGCCAGATTAATTATGGTGTTACTTTTCCTATCCTAGGCAAGATAGAAGTTAACGGGAAAAATGCAGATCCTCTTTTTATCTACCTTAAGGAACAAAAACCTGGCTTATTCGGCTCTTCAATCAAATGGAATTTCACTAAATTCTTGATTAATCGTAACGGAAAGGTGGTTAAGCGCTTCTCTCCTATAACAGGAGAGAAAAAAATAGAAAAGTGTATTCAGCAGTTATTATGAAATCGCTCGATATAACATTTTAAAGAATCGACTATACCGACTTAACTTTCGGCGCACTGGCTTAGTAAACAATAATGAAAGAAATAGCCCGCCTATTCTTTTCCAAACTTGCGAGCCTATTTTCCTATTCTTCACCTGGGAGTTGTTATTTCCTGCACGTTTGCAGTAATCAAATAATAAATTAGTACGAAGAACTATTGCCTCTAGACGTTGCACTTTTTCTTTATTCATTAGCCGCTGCCTTATCTATTGATACTGGTACATCCAAGGTCTTTTGCAAACAGTTTTCTACCTCAATAGTATTTAGCTGCCCTAGAATTAAAAAGATATCTTCTTTCATTTGCAAGTAATCTCTTTTGAACTGCTTCATGGGTGACTTGATCAATACCAGTGCCACTAGTAATAGTAAGGGAAGCAACAACATCATAAAAACTCCTCCTCCAAAAAGGAGCCATAGACGAGCCTGAGGCGTTGTCAATAATTCATTTAAACCTAATAATAAAAACACAAGTCCAATAAAAAATGTAAGAACAGCTACAGCAATAATAAAAAGAGCCAGCAATATTTTTGAAGGTAAAACTGCTAGATCGGCGCCCAATAAATCAGTTCTAATAGAAAGCAACCGCTCTATATCAGAGCGGTTGGCTACCAAAAAATGAATCTGCTTGATTATTTTCTTTATATTCATAGATAACTAGATTGATATTTCTCAATAACTAGTTTTTTCTACTCAAAAATAGACCAATAAGCAAACCCACTCCTGCTGCGATAGATAACGTCTCAACAGGTTTTTTTCTGATACTGGTAGAAACTACATCGCTAGCCTGACAAATCTGGTCTTGTAAAGCATCTTTACCTTCGCTAGCTTTAGTACGAAAATTATTGTAAAAGTCTAAAGCAGTTTTCTCTAAGTCTTTAGCATCCTTAGCAAACTTTTCTCCCCCATTTTCTTTAAGGTCTAGGAATTCTTGTTTTAATCTCTTTAATTCGGATTCTAATTTTGTTTTTTTAGTTTCGTAATCTACTGACATATTCTCATCCTTTCATAATAAATTATCATAAACAATTATATTAGGTAGGCTGCTGAGTGTTTAAGCAATTGTAACAATGCCTGCCGATTCCATTATATACGCATCTAACTCTCCATGCAAGACCTGACTTCTTTGCCATTTTCATATTTTGGCTTACCGGCGTTAGACTTTAACACACGCCTATTAATTAATAAAAAAGAAAATCACTTATCACTTAATCACTTGGCAGAAGCTGCTACTCACAAATGATTTAAAGTCAGATATATAAAAACATCTACTCTGATCTGAACTTAGCAATGACTATTTTTATGTCATTGTTTTTATACTAGCTTTTTCCGCACGGGCATTGTGCTCTGTTTTACTTTTACACAATCCGAGTAATAGAAAAAATGTAACACTGATTATCAAAGTTAGAACCACTAAAACACTGGCTAAAGAAGTAAAAGATATATAATTTAAATATTGGCTACTTAGAGAAATCATATATAGCAATACATTAACGACAACCACCCACCAACCAGAATATCCTAAATCATGGATACGTCTAATTTTTGTTGCAAACCACATAATGGTGGTCCATAGCAACACAATGCTAAACAATCCACCAACAGCAAAAGTAATATATGGGTGAGATAAAAACAGTGTTGTATAATTGACATATATATACATTAGCGCAATATAACTTACTGAGGACAAAAGAAAACTAACTAAAAAACACCACCAAAACTCACGACGTTGTGCGATACCATAGCGCAAGGGGTGCAAATATGCGTTTTTAATCATATTACTCACAGTTTCTTTAAACATACCATTTACTCCTAAGATAATTGATTTTAAAATACAACATAATCAAACAATTACATTTAGCTTTACTTTAAATTTAGCAGCAAGAATTCATAAAATATTGATATTCATTACTAAAGTTGAAAGATGGTACATAAATAAAAAATATTTGTATACAGCACCACTCTACCTGTGGCAGGGGATAGATTAACCAACAAGAGTCAGTTACCCCACCAAGAGATTATCAAAGACCTTACTAAAACTAATGCATATTTATTAGCAATCAGATCAGCACCTTTAATTCAGTGACAGGCATTAAAGAAGCAATCAATAAAAAAGGCGTATCGATTTCCCTAGGAAAACACCCCAAAACTAATACACCCTAATAAGAAATAACTCACTATTATCACCAGCTCCAATAACAACATCTTCTATACCATAAACACCACGCCAATAAAAAATATTGTTAATTTAAATGGTACGTTATCGTGGAAAACTCTTAAGAGCAAAACTATTTGTCTAAAAACCAGGAAAAGTAGAGAAAGCAACATCACTGATCTTAGTTCGTGCGGGAATAACCTTGGTTAAACTCGCCCGAAGTTTAAAGTATTTTACGAAAATTTAAAAGAGTCAAATGCTGCTCTTGTACAGTAACCTATTTATTCCACATGTTTTTTAGAAGTAAAAAAATTATAATAATCATTGCTAGTCTAAATATCTTAAAAGTACAATCGACGTATCTTGCAATCTTTTAATGAAGAATTTAATATGAAGAAATTAGTTATTTGCGCAATCATTATGACATTAAGCGCTCATTTTTCTGCTGCGTATAACGACTGCCAATTAGCACAGGATAAATTAGTAGATGAGTATAATAAAAAATTTTGACTGGTAGATAAAATTCCAATGGCTCTTGGTACTATGCTTGGTTGGGCTATTGGCACACTAGCGGTTTTTGCGCTTCCGGCAGAAATTCCTTTTTTACTGCCCCAGCTGCGGTGGCTGCAACCTCTGCCGGCGGGATTTTAGGAGATCATATTGGAGATAAATTAAAAGAACAAAGAGAAATCTTTATCAGGAAAAACATTAAAAACTCTAAGGAATTAAACTTAACCATTTATGCAGGTGAAGTATAAAGATGAGTGACAAACAGAAAATTTACTATTATCAAGAGCCTCACTTTGCTTGTTCATATTTAATGGCAGTCTATACATCTCAAGCCATCAGTAGCGCTTTGTTTCCTATTATTCCCTCCCTAAAACATACACTGTTATTTGCAGCAGGGCTGGTTATATTCAGCTCATTTTTTTATCAATTGCTGTTAATCAGTATACCAGCTAAAGAAGCAGCTTTAGACAGGCAATTAGAGAAAATAACTACCCCCCCTGGCGTCTATGGCTTATTAAAAAAATGGCTGTTTGGTTTAATAACTTATAAAAAATGGGATTTGGTTATTAACCAAGTTGATAGAAAAAATCTAAGACCAACAGCAAAGCAGAAGCTACTGATGATCCTTGTTGAACTGATCGTTGGATTGATCACAATTTTATTAATGACATACCTAGAGTTTTCTTTGTTGCGTGTAGGATTTTCTTGTTATATGGCGCTGGCAGTTTATTTAATTCTTGGTAACTGTTTGTTGGTCGCTATCATATTTTCTTTATGCAAACTTTTTAATTTTTATAGATAGAAAGTGAATATTACAGGCTTTTGACTATCTCTATTTCATCGAAGATGATAACTATCAAATTATTATTGTTTTAGTGTAATGCAGGCAAACCAGAGCAATTTATTCCGCTGACACGACACCATTTAAAGCCGTCTAGTTGAAGTTACTTTTATAAATCAATTTAGTAGAAATATCTATTGTGATCAAATGCTGCAGATCCCATGATCTTAGTATTATGTTAGGAAGCCTTAAAGTCAGCTGGCTTTGCAAAATTAGCACCCCAACAAGCATCTTTTTGTGATGCCATTGATGCACTCTGAGTCCAAAAAATCCATGCCTATACACAAGAATTATTTCAGAAATTACCAGTCAATCATCCTATGATTTTGAACTAAAACATAAACACATTATCGATCCTTAGGTGTTATCCTCATCGCAACGCTATCTTAGGCATAAATGGTACCAAAGAAGAACTAGTCTTTTTCAACAAGTAGAGTCACCACTTTCAATGATCATTTATTAAAAAACGTAGTTTTTATCAGAGTTTATCAAGTATATACCATCATCTAAGAGCTGTCGCTAGTGGATCAGTAGGAGGTGCATCAAGAGAACCAATGCCTGCTCCATCAACTGGATCTAGCTAATGGTACTGCCAGTAGACTAATTGCGGTAACACAATTGATGAGCAATCAAAAATAAAAAAACAGCAGAGAAAAGATTAGGTAGTACACAAGTTTATAATGCTTTACGCTCTTTCGTTGCACAAGTTAATAGTGGCCTAGAATACATTCACATAAACTAATACATCTTGAATGCGAAAAACCTAAGTATGCACCGACTCAATTGTTTGGTATTAGAGCTATATATTAACTAGCTGCTCAGTATTTCTATCTATTTACCTTAATCCTATCATAAATAACAACGTATCACGTTAAAGGCACTTCTTATCAATACAAAGGAGGTATTCTTTATGAAAGGGAAAGAGAATTTTTTTAAACCCTCTGATTGCTCTCTTCTATAACTCTTTCTCTAAGTAAGGATTTCCCAAGGTTTTACTTCCCCACAATCATATTAGAATTAAGATCAATAATGCCAAAAGCTGTCACAAAAATGATAAAATATTAATAAATCGATTATTCGTCATTTTTCCATAGACAAGAAAATTAACCACAGATCCCAAGAAACGAATAACTAGTACCCACCAACCGCTATAACCGACATCATGTAAGCGCCTCACTTCTACGGCAATCATGATAATATTCCAAATAAATAATATCACTGTGAAAATTATCGCAAAAAAAGAAAATCATTACCCGCGCCTTATCCGCTGGTAAATATAGATGGAAGCAATATCCGTGGTACGAAAATAACTAATAAAGAAAAAAATAAAGCAACTTCACACCACCAAAATTCTTGCCGATTAGCAATATCGTAGCGAAAAGGGTGCAAATAAGTATTTTTAACGATACTGCCGATACTCTTCTTAGACATAGCACCCTCTTGTTGCGAAAACAATAATTAACTACTTCTATTGTGCGACAACAAAATTTCCTCAAAGAGGCTGGTAAACTATGATTACTCGCTAGATACACACAACTCCTTAAAAATACCATAGTGGAAAATTATTACAAATGACAGGTATTTATTGACAAACTCTTAATAATTATTATACACTAGCGCCTGCTATTAAGTTTTACTAAAAAACCTTATGCTGTCACTCATCAGCTATTTTAAATATTGTATGGATTGTGTGAAAAAAACGTCAAAAGTTTTATTGAAGCAGTAATACTTTAGTAGAGGTGACAATATCTCTATGCTAATCGACCTTGGGTATAAAAGCGATAGTCTTTTGGAATTCAAGATAGTCCCTCTACGAGTTAGCTTTAATACTGCTAAATCAATAGCGCGCTAATACGCTATTTTTGTTTACTAAATATAAATTCAACTTGACAGAGGTAAACAATTAGAATAGAGCTGACTGCAGTATCAGTATTTCTTCAGTGCCTTATTCTTACGTATTTTCCAGTTGAGATCCCCTCCCCTAATAAAGAATACCTGTTTGTTACCTTAATAAAATTTTTGCTGATTATTACCTAACTTTTCTAACATAAATACATTTATCTGATAATTATGATGTAATTTTATGGAGATAAAATGCTTACTAAAGAAGAAAATAAAATTGAAATAAAAAACAATTTAAATTTTGTACAAGGATTAGCTAAGTATTTTATGGATTTCTTAGAAACAGATTTTCATAAAAGAAAAAAACCTAAAAGAAGTATTAAATTTAAAAATAATAACAATTTACTTATTGGAATAAATCTAAGTAAATATTCAAGCTTTCATAATGTTATATGGAGATTTATAAATAATGGATTCTATAAAGATAATCTTTCTATAAAGGAAGGGATTTATAAAAATAATATACTGGAGAATTTGTTAGACTTAATTAAAGTAAAAATCGATAAAAGTATCACTAATGAAAAATTTATAAAAATAATTAATCTTATCTCAGAAAAAATTAAAGAAATAGACCTTTCAAATAAAAAACGCAACCAACTACCTAAAGATAAAATTGAGCAAATAAAATCTATTATAGAGTCTGAATTAGTCATACCAATTACTAGTAGTTTTAATGAAATAATAAACTCAAATCTTTTGAATGAGGATGAGGTTTACTTAATAGGCGATGAGCTGACCGAGATTGTATTTTCTTTACTTAGCGATAATATTTATGAAATAATTAAGTATAAAGATCAAGTAAATAATAAAGATTATCTAAGCGATATTTTTAATATTTCAGATATAAAAACTAGTATTTATTCCTTTTTCAAAACTTTCCAGGTCTATGACTTATTTAAGGAAATTTGTGAGATTATAGATAATAGAACTATTCTAGAAAAGCAGGAATTTTATCTTTATTTCTGCGATATTACTTTTAATAAATCTAAATATCCTATTTTTTACATTCCCCTAGATATAAATAAACAAAATGATGTATTAAAAATAGAATTTGATTATCAGATTTATATAAATAAAAAAGCTATCGAGTACATAGCTCAGGAATATAACAGAGAGAATAGTAAAAAAGGTCAACTCATATCAGAAAAAAGAATAATTTATCTCTCTGAGGATAAAGAAGATTTTCTAAATAGTATCAATAAAATACTGAGCGAATTAACCACTTTTTTTAAAATAGATAAAAATATAGATCTTAACAATTACAGTCGGTATAGTATAAAAAATTCTTCCGTTAAATTATCTAATAATTGTTATTTAGCTCTATTTGATAAATCTGACCAGTCATTAATAAATGATTATGAGGATATATTGAAAAATATCACGAACAAGGATAGTGCTTTATCAGGAGCATTTAATAAATTAATTAATGATTTTATTAATGAAGATCCAAGAACTTTTAATAGCATAGTTGAAGAGGAGTGGGAAAATACATCAATAAGTAGCCGCTTAGTTTTTAATAGTCCAGTTCCTTTAAATGAAGAACAACTACAGATCTTGTCGGCAATCAAAAAAGATGATTGCAAATATATAACCATTGAAGGACCTCCAGGAACAGGAAAAAGTCATACAATAACTGCAATTATTTTTGATTTTATTACAAATAATAAATCAGTTTTAATATTATCTGATAAAAAAGAGGCTCTAGATGTAGTAGAAGAAAAAATCACTAAAACAATAAACAAAGTACGCTTCGGTGAAAATTTTCAAAACCCAATATTACGCCTCGGTAAAACTGGAAGTACTTATAGCAAAATTCTAAACAACAGTAGTATAGAAGATATAAAAATCCATTACCGAACGATAAAAAATAAATATAGTATACTTGAGAAAAATATAAAAAAATTAAGTGATAATCTAAAAGAAGGTTTAGAAAATGAGATATCATCTTACTCTAAAATAGATATACAAGACATATACAATCTATATCTAAATTCCTATAATACTAAGAAACACGATCTTCTTTTTGATATTGATGAATTATTAATCAGGACAGAGGCTATCGATGAATTAATATTTCTTAGAGATACTTTATTATCTCTAAAGGAAAAGATTAAAAATATAGAATATGGAAATATAAAAGAAATAGAAAGTTTTGAATTACCTATATTTACTGTTGACAAGTCTAAAGATCTAAGAAGTTTTCAAAAATATCTGCGTCTAGTAGATCACCTAACTAAATCTATTACAGAGATAAAAAAGAACTATAAAGATGAGATTAGTTTACTAAAAAATTTTGAAAAATTTAATATAAGTTCCTTAGTAAGCCTAGAGAAGTTTATAGCTGAATATGAAAAAGAAAAAAGTTTTATATTTAAATATTACTTCAAAAAAAATAAAATAAACAGGATTGACGAAGAATTTAAAAATATTTTGCAATTTAATGTCTCATTAAACCCGCATACTATACTAGATGATTTAAAAAAACTTATAAAGTTCTGTAAAATTTTTAAGGAAAAAGAGAGGAAAATTAAAGTAATATATAAAGCAAATTTTGATTATCTAAGATTTATTCACTACTCTACTATTAATGACCTATTTTTAGATCAATTATATGACTTATTATCAATTAGTAATAGTATAGATTTCATAGAAACTTGTTTTACAAGGTACCCAAAAACTCTAAAAAAACTAAAAGTTGATTTATCGTCTTTTAGTTCGATACTTTTTAATAGATTAACAAGAACTAATAATCATAATTTTAGTAAACTAGTAAAGTTAGTAAATGAATTAATAGAGTTTATAAAACTTAGAAAGAGCATCGATAAAAGCTTTAACAGTATCCCACTAGTAAATTATGAAGCAGATAAGAATAATATTGAATATCTCATTACAGCTAGAACCGCTTTTATTCTAGATAGTAGATTAATCAACTTCTATGAAAATAGTAAATCAACAGCAACAGCTTTACGCAGTATTATTAAAAAGAAGCAAAGATTTCCTAAGAAGGAATTTTTAAAGCTTAAAGAAGCATTTCCGTGTATTCTATCTGGAATCAGAGACTATGCAGAATATATTCCTCTTGAACCGGAGATTTTTGATATTATAATTATAGATGAAGCTTCTCAAGTTAGTATTGCTCAAGCATTTCCAGCTTTACTGCGAGCAAAAAAAATTTTAGTCTTAGGTGATAAAAAGCAATTTAGTAATGTTAAATCAGCACTCGCTAAATCTGATACAAATAAAGTATATTTAAGCAACCTGAAAGATCTTTTTACTAAATATGTATCTAACGAAGAAATAAAACTAATTAAGTTTGAAAAATTCAATATTAAAACATCTATTCTTGAATTTTTCGAATTTATAGCAAACTATAATATCCAATTACTAAAGCATTTTAGAAGTTATAAAGAGATTATTTCTTACTCTAATAAATATTTTTATAATAATAACTTACAAGTAATGAAAATACGTGGGAAGCTTATCGATGAGGTCATTAAATTTTCCTTTATAAATCACGATGGTAAACAGGAAAAGATAGTAAATACAAATCAGCTTGAGGCAGAATTCATTATTGATCAACTAAAGAACCTAAAAAATACTGGTAGTAGTCAGAGTGTAGGTATTATCACTCCTCATACTAATCAGCAAAAGTTACTAGTAGACCTAATAAGTAAAATACCGGAAAAAGACTATTTATGCGATAAGCTTAGCCTAAAGATTATGACTTTTGACAGCTGTCAAGGAGAAGAAAGAGATTTAATCTTATACTCTATGGTAGCTACTGAGAATGACGATCATTTATGGGGTATCTTTATTAAAAATTTATCTGATATTGATATTGATGACGAGAGCAGAATAAAAGCACAAAGATTAAACGTAGGATTAAGCCGTGCCAAAGAAACTATACATTTTATTTTAAGCAAGCCTATAGATAAGTATAGCGGTTCAATTGGCGAAGCAATAAGGTATTATCACAACATAATGGTAGAGGCGAAAAAAGAGAAAAGTATTAATACTACTGACAAAAATTCTAAAATGGAACCAGAAGTTTTAAATTGGTTTTATCAAACTGCGTTTTGGCAAAATAATAAAAATAAGGAAAATATCGAATTTACACCGCAATTTGAGCTAGGGAAATACCTTAAACAGCTTGATAGAAATTATAATCAGCCTTCCTATAGAGTTGATTTCCTTCTGATATATAAAGATGAGAATTCAAATGAACATAAAATTATCATCGAATATGACGGATTCAAGGAGCACTTCAAAAACACAGCTGGAATAGATAAATTTAATTATCAAGATTACTACACTGAGAAAGATGTATATAGACAAAAAATTCTAGAGAGTTATGGCTATAAATTTTTAAGAATAAATAAATTCAATATTGGAGATAATCCTATTTCAGTACTTAACGATCGAATCTATGAATTGATCAAAAAAAATGAAAAAAAATTTAATTTAACTAAATATATACAAGACACCGGCGATGAAGCACGTAAGTATATTACGAAAAAGGAGAGTTCTTCATAATTATAAAGAACTTGTTATTAAAACTAAAAATACAACTATAACTAGAATTAAAAGCGCTGCTTATTATGTGACTCAAAAATGAGCCTAAAGGATAACAAATATGGTGTGGAAAGTTTTATGGTTGTGTAAACTATCCAAATTGTCTTGGGTCGAGAAATAAAAAATGACTTTTTAATATTAAGATACGGAGAATATAAAATCTTCTCTTGATTAAGAAAGCTAAAAAGAAAGCCCGGGGATAAATCAACAGACTATTATGCTAAGGATCTCTGCTAAATAACCTTTCTTTTCAGCAAACAGCGAACGAGCGCAATAGCCACATAAATCATGGTGACGATCATACTCCAAGTTTCAGATGTAAATTAGGAATATCGAATACATGGCTGGATAAGATACTCTAGTAAAAACCAGTCTCTCCTAGTAATCAGGAGCCTATGCCCCACCAACCAGTAACAATAAGCGTTTTCACTGCCGCGTAGGTAGCTTAGAGAGTGCCGCAAACTGTCACTTGGTACGAGGCATACTACCTATTTAAAATTAAATAAATTGAATTTACTAAGATTGAATTGCCCACATTAATAATAAAGCTCCAGTTTTGGTACAGGAGCTTGTATAAGGTGTTTGGCGGTGACCTACTTTCAC